>Ga0100403_1001828_pt1 | contig 18173 bp, 16 predicted proteins | sample CryGeymet201501t_FD_83663 | JGI IMG/M metagenome (GOLD analysis project Ga0100403, IMG submission 83663) | Groundwater microbial communities from Crystal Geyser aquifers in Utah, USA - Crystal Geyser metaG 2015-01t | ecosystem: Environmental > Aquatic > Deep subsurface > Groundwater | place...
TGCATCAGGAAGTGGAAGAATAGGATTGGATCTAATAAGAAGTTAGATTGAATTGTTCAGTTAACAAGAATCTTAATTTATTTTCTATCAAATTTTCAAGGAATTGGTATATATAAGAAATTTATCTGAGTCACTCGGTATTATATAACTATGGAAACAAAATTTACAAATGAACAAATCCTCGCTAATCCTTTCTTAGGACTAGCTTTTACAAGCGACAAGTATTCTTACCTTAAAGAAGAATTTCTGAGCAATGCTCAGAAAGCTGAATTTGTTCCGCCTGAGACGATTCTTCCTTTTTTCCTTAGAATGGCTTGCGAATACTGTGGTGTGAGTCTCGGCTACAGAACTGTTTACTATGATTTTGCATCCTATATTCTTTCTGAACATAAAAACTTATGGACGGAAGAGGAAAAAGAAATGGAGTTTCCTATCGCTAATAACCACTGGGATTTGTATCCAGAATATCAGAATGAATTTGAAGAGTATGATACAGGAATCTTAACAATGGGAGCTTACTTCCAAATTGGAATGGATATTTATGATGAGTTAAGTGGAATGGAAAAGTCTTATTTTGCCTATGCTTTCCTTTTATTCTTTCTGAAGTATGATCGTTCTAGGGAAGAAGATTTAATGGATGAATTTCGACAAGATATGAATTGGATGGAGGAAGACTGAGATGGGAATAGTGAATGATACAATTCAAATGATTAACCAAGTTGAGAACAATAAAGTATATGAAGATAGGGGATTTGCTAATAGAGAAACTTACTTAAGGCATCTAGCTCTGAAAATGAATTACCCTTTCACTAAGATTCTATTTTTGGCTTTAGAGTTAGGTGAAGCAAAGGATTTTGATGGACTCTTAAGAGAAATCGAGTTTATGAAGTATGATTGTTTCCTAGAAGATTATGTTATAAAGAAGGAAGTATAGGAAGATGAGTATGGGAATCGATGAATCACTGCCATTTAAATTATTAAAAATTGCTGAAGAAAAATTAAAAAATTATCCGAATGAAAATTTTTTTCCTTTAGTTTCTAATTTTAAAAATACGAAAGAAACTGCATTCTTTCCTGGAGGAAGAGGTTTTTATTATGAAAGGAAAGCTGATTTTAATTCGTCCATAAAGGAAATAAAAATTTTAATACTTGGTAATGATTTTGGGAAGGAGAAAGATTTTGAACAACATTTAGATGGAAATAAAAAGGATATTGAAACAAATACATGGATAAACCTTATTAAGTTATTAGATTCAGTAAGTTCGCAATTTCCATATCATAATTGTTTTTTCTCTAATGCATATTTAGGTTTAAGATTAAATAGTTACCAAAAATCAGGTAACTCGCCTTTTTTTAAAGATAAGACATATCATGATCTATCTATAAAAATATTTTTAGAACATCTAAAAATTATTCAACCTAAGGTAATTATTTGTTTAGGAAATAATCCTGGTAAATTTTTAAATGATGTATTCAACAAAAAGAAAATGGAATGGTTCGAAGTTTATGATACAAGTGAAATGGACGACTTTCCAATAATAAAAATTATGAAAATTTATCATCCATGTATGAATCCAAATCATATAAAGAATTTAGAAAATAAAAAAAAGATAAAAAATATTTTGTCTGATATATAGAAAATACAAATGTGATTTAGTAACAAATATATTCTTAGTAAGATACTAAATGATTATTATAATTCTGTTCTTAATCTTCAAACAAATCAGGATAGTTTTTTCTAAATTTGCCATCAAACCCATAGTAACATCCACCACCTTGGTGTTGATCAACAGTGCTATAGAGTTCTGCATAAAAGTCTGGTTCATTTTTAAAAAGATAATCGTTAAATTCTTTAGCGTATCTTTCACTTGTGGATGTATCAGATTTAAGGTTACTACTTTCTAAGGAACTCTTTGTATAACCCAATATTCTATTTTGGGCATAAAGATGTAGAAAATCTATCCCTGAGGAAGAAGCCGAAAGTCCTGCTACTAAAAATTCATGGAGTTTTTCTTTAATAATATCATGATGTAAGGTGCTAGTTCTATCATAATTATTTACGATATCTGGTAGTATCTCTGGCATGATATAATAAAATACACCAACAATCGTGTCGTTAAGATGGCGGTCGTCACCAGAATACTGAAATGGGTAATAAAGTCTTTTTGCCTGCTGATTAAATTCCACTTTTACATCATCGATGGTTGTCATAATTGTCATTCTTCCTTCTATATCTTTCCCATCAAATATTCTTTTACTCTTTGCCACTCATTTGAGTTCTCAGATTTGAATTCTATCCACTCACCTGAAAAATCTGTTGCTCCATGCTTAGGTCTATCATCTACGAGGAAATCACCATGACATCTATTTTTGTTATGGGATAAGATAAGTCTCTTATAAAAAATAGAATCTTTACCTTCTCCAAAATGCTTATGCACCCAGACAAGCTTATCTGACCAAGCCGATGGATTCAACCAAGTAGCAGTTGAAAGAATATAGCAATCAAAATGTTGGGTTAGTTCATTTAATGCTTCCATGGCACCAGGCATAGGATCCATGAGACTGAATATCCCGGGAGCTTCATCATATCTGTTATCATATTTCTTTCTGTCATGCTCATTTAAGCGCGCAATTCCGGTTTTGAAATCTACAATAACGCCATCCATATCGATATAAAGTATTTTTTTCATATCTTTATTTTTCCTCACAAAAGTCTTTGATTTTTATAATACTATGCTATACAAAAATGGATAAAAATATCGGAAAATCTTTTTCCGAAACAATCTAACCCTATCAGTATACTTTTTCCTATCAATCAGAACTTAAAGGAAGGCTAAAATGTATAATAATAGAAATAGGAAATCATTTGATTTTGGAAATTCACGGGATCTTCAATCTATAACGTATTATTTTCTAGAGAAACTACTCAAGGATTTAGATCTAATAGATTGCGATTTTAGTTCTTTGTTTGCTATGTTTGATGAAAATGTTATGGATGATATGGTTCATAAACTATTTGAACCTGCTCAATTAGAACAAGAAAGAGAATTAAATAAGCAGAATGAATGTAAATCTAATTCAGACGAATCTCTATTTTCAGAAAGTTTTAGAAATAACAAAAGAGGCTATGCTTCGTTTGATTCTGTGATCAATGAAAATTATACAATGTATGAGCTTGATGATGATGCAAAAAATTTCTGCAGATATATTCCCAAAGGTTCTTCTTTACTCTCTTCTTTCTTTCTTGAGACTTTGGAAAATAATATTCGCCATTTTAAAATTGAAAATACTAAGTTATATCATAAGCTAGAAACAACCTTTTACTCACTGGGGCTTCCTTATAAATTTATTCCCTTGGTCTTATTCAATTCTACCTTAGATCTTGTTCCCCCGCTTGATACATTTCTTGGCGACTCATCACAAAATTTTCCACACAGATTCTTTCAAAAGATATCGAATCTAAATATATCGGATATCATTAAATTTGGTGCAGCTACATCGAATTTTGTGAATTACGGGATTATTGAAGAAGCCGGTCATGGTAGATTTAGTTCCTTAAAAGATATTTTCCAAATTACTGATAGATTCAAAGAATTCATATTAGACGATAAAGCAGAATGCTTCGGTATGGATCTTATAAAACAAGACAATGATGAAGTTCAGCCCTTACCGAGTTTTTTCTTACCAGATTTGGAAAAGAATAAAATTTTGGCTCTTCTAAAGAGCAATCAAGCAACAAAAATTCTACTTCATGGCACACCAGGTACAGGGAAGACGGAATTTGCTAGAAGTGTGATTCGAGAAGCAGGATTTCAAATTCAAATGGTAGATTCCCAAGATCCTTATAATAGTAGAAATCGCAATGCTGCTCTTGTTCTAGGAGATAAAGTATCAACAAACTCATCCAATTGTCTTATCTTTGATGAAGCAGATGATTTACTCAATGAATCCAATGGGCATGGGCTATTCAGTTTTTTTGGAAGTTCTAAGTCTGTTCCTGAAAGAAAAATTTGGATGAATGATTTTCTAGATCAATCAAAGGGAAAAGTAATCTTTATAACAAATATGTCTTCGGCTATCCATGGATCAGTTCTTCGTAGATTTGATTATAATATAGAATTCTTGCCTTCTGACACCAAACAAAGACAATACTATTGGAATAAAGTTCTGGAATTGGAAGGTAAGAAAGAAATTTTTACTGATAACGAAATCGAAGAACTTGCGGAAAAATTTCCTATTGGAGTCGGCGGTATATCCTTAGGAATCAAAGCATCCAAGAAGATTCTTATCTCTTCGGCGGATTCAGATTTTAAATCTACTTTACAAGATGTACTTTCTAAGCATGTACAATTGATAGGCGGAAAAATAAAGAAACCAACTCTTTCAAAATCACCTTACGATTCATCCTTCTTAAATGTAGATGGGGATTTAGAAGGCTTAGAACATTTAGTGCAAGAATATAAAGAGAGAATGTATAGTGCCGAACACTTTGGCCAAGGTTCTTTGTGCTTACTCTTTTATGGTAAACCAGGAACAGGAAAAACTGAATATGCAAGATACCTTTCCAAAAAATTGGATCTAGAATTGATTCAGAAAAGGTCTTCTGATTTGCAAAGCCCTTATTTAGGAATCACGGAAAAGAATATAGCTCGCGCATTCCAAGAAGCTGAAACTAAAAAAGCGATCTTCTTTTTAGACGAAGCAGACACATTCTTCCGAAGTAGAGAATTAGCAACACGTTCCTGGGAGGGTTCTCAGACCAATGAATTCCTCACTTGGATGGAAAGCTTCCAAGGTATATTTATTGCATCGACCAATTTTCTTAAAGACTTTGACCAAGCCGCCTTGCGAAGATTTGCCTGGAAAGCAGAATTTTTACCACTCGACCGTGAATCGAAAATTAAGATCTTAGCATCTTACTTTCCTATAACCTTTCCAAAGTTTACCCAAATTCAATTAGAGAATATCAAGGATATCTCAGGACTAACACCTGGAGATTACAAGGCTGTGTTCATTCAATTTCGTTATCGAGATCAGAACAGTATCGCAAGCATTGAGATTGAGAATGCTCTTCGCAAGGAAGCTTCTTTCAAATCGGAAAATGAAAAGAAAATTGTAGGTTTTTGAAAATGTTCACTTACATCTATTTTGAATGGGGAATTCAGATAACTTTTTTGAAACGAAAGCTTTCCAATATTCTAAGATTTTATTTGTTCTTTCTTTTTGTTAGATTAAAAAAATATTGGAATCATATCCTGAATTTTTTAACCAAAGAGCAAATGAGCAAAAGAGAAATCAACCCACTCCGTATTGGAATCGAAGCATATGCATTTGCACGTGAATACATCTATAAACAGCCAGCAGGGACTCAAACAAGAGCAGGGGAGATTTATCTACTTTTGGATGAGCTGCATTCGGCAAGGTTAGGTAACGAACACGAGACCAGAGCTCTCAAAAATCTAACACAAACTTCTCTTGAAGAAAAGCTTCGCAAAAGATACCAATCAAATTTAAACCTTGTAATGAAAAAATACAATTTTGATTTTAATTTCCAAGATAAAACTTTAGATGCAAGATATGAAGAAAATCTAGATCGAATTCATGCAATCTGCAAGGATTATCTTTCGGAGTTTTGCTATTATTTTAGCGATGAAACACTTCGGATTGCAATCAAGAACTGGAAGACACCAGGTGATCTCTTGTATTTTTTAATTGTTCTTCGTTATGCGATTGAATTTGATTTTAGGATTAAATTCAGCTATCGAAAGGTAATGTTTCCTTTTCCAGAAAATCGCAGCATTCTTCCTAAGATCATTACTTTAAAGGATAATAATCTAGGTATCATCGGACTAGATTCCAAAGACATGCAGACCAAATCTTTTCTTCTCAGTCGTATTAGTAATTTACAGACTAATTTTATAAAAGCATTTCGAGAAAGACCCGAAGATGATGCACGTTCGGCTCCTTTCAATTATTCTGAGTATTTGGCGAGCAATCCATTTGCAAAATACCACAAAGAAGTCATCGATTATGAAATTTCCATTTCTTTGAACAATTTAGATCTATTAAAGCATTCCAAACTCAATGAACATCCCATAACAATTTTGCAACAAGATGAAACGGAATCAAAGATTCTTATTAAAACGCATGATGAATGGGCTGTTTTCGATATGCTTTTCAATTATGAAACCTACGCTAAGTTAACTGGACCTCCCACTGTTGTAGAAAGATTCAAAGAAAAAATAGATAGGATGAGTACGCATTACAAATCTCAATCTTTGCTTGCTAAGAAACCTATTTCCAAAAAGAAAAAAGTTTAAGTAATAACATTATCATTCGGAAGTAGTTTTTCCGAAAAATAGGAAAATCTATGCTGTGTTGGATACCTCACTCTGTTTTTCGTTATCTAGTTAGTCCAAGGATTCTTAAAGATTACAATTGGAGAAATTGGGAATCAGAACATATACCTGCTATTTTTTCTTTACTCGCAATCATCGCAGAACTAAAAAAAAATGAAAAATTCCAAAATCAATTCGTAAAGGATTCCTTCAAAAATCTTTCAACTGATATAGTTCTTACGAAACAAATTATTCCTCATCTTGAAAAATTACCAAACTTAGAATCTACTTTAGCATCAGAATTCTCTGATAATGAATACAAATGGAGAAAAGTTCCAAGTCTTTCTATCTATTCTCAAGATTTTGAAGCTGGGTATCAATTCAGACAAATCCTCCGACAATCTAGAAACTTTTCTTTCTTATTTCCAAATTCACTTAAGAAAAATTAGAAAATCAATCCAAGATCTCAAATCAAAATCTTTAAATTCATCAGACGAAAAGGTTAAATCAAAAGTTGATAAATCAATTAAAAATCTAGAAATGAATTATTCTAACTTGGCTAAGCTATTGAATTATGTGGACAATAGTAAAGATCCAATCAAACGATTTGCTTGTATCATTCTATTTCCAAATTTCTATGATATAAAAGATTCAGAAACAATTCGATTTTATAACTATCTCATCGAGTCCAATCCCGCAAGTAAAGAGCTGAAATTTTTAAATTCTTATATAGAAGAAGATACAGTTATTGACAGGATCTCTTTACACCAAATCGAGAGTATGTGTAAAATAATAGAAGATCTTTCTATAACTATTCGATCTGATTCAGAAATGAAATCCGTTTTGAAAGAAAAAGAAGACAATACTTTTCATAAATTAATCCAGCCTTTTTCCCTCATTAAATCTTCTTCGATTAATAAACAATGCATTGATGCTGCAATTAAAAAGTTATTTAGTTATAAAAAGATAATTCAAGAGAAGGGGAAGTGGATTGATGCCATCAGTAAACCAGCTTCCAATAGTAAAACCAATCCAGAATTTAATTACCATATTGTCTTAAACAAATCTCCTTTTGATTCTTACTTCGGGAACATGGGTGGAACTTGCTTAGCGAACTCACCGACATATATTAAAAATAAAAGACTATTTAATTTTCGGATAACAGATATATATCGAAGGGATATTATGGGATCTATCCTTGGATTTTTTGTCAATGAACCTATCAAGAGACATGGAATCCATCGTTATTTAAGTGCATTTGCAATCAATCCACTCAACAGTTTTTTAAAACATTTAGGCAACCAAGAAAAAATATTATTCTACCTTCATATTCGCCATTGTTTAGAAAAATTTGCAATCTATACAAAGACAAATATTCTTTTAGCAGGAGCAGATGGAACCCATGGTTTGATTTCTGAATATTCCGATTTTGCATCTGTTATTATTCATACTGAGAACAAATTTAAATCTACCTACCTTATGAATTCTAAAGGGGCAAACTACTACTACAGTCCTCAGCATTACGCTCATGCCTTTCATATCATTGATCCTACAGACAAGAATACATTTCATGCCTCACGAATTTTATCATATTAAATATTTAAAAAGGATTCTTAATTAAGAATATATAATTCGTAGAGAAAATAAGATTGCAACCTTTCAACAATAGAACTATTGTAGAATAGTTTTTATCAATAAAAAGAATTATACGAAATGTTGGTTCAACCCATTACACTCATTCTAAATTTCATGAAACAGAAAAAACTCTTTTTCTATTTAATTCTTTTTCTGGTGTCACTCAATCTAAATGTGTGTACTCATAGAAATTTGAATTCTATTTTTCAATCGAGTTTGAAGAGTGATCCAAATGCAAATTCAATAATTATAAAGAATGATGCTTTGGTAAAAGAAAAGAAGGAGAATCCTATGTTGCATAGAAAATTTCATGTATCTCGAACAGATAGTCCTTGGAATCATTTTACAAGTTCCTGGGAAGAAGAAGAGAAGGGCAAATCGATAAAAGCAAGACTATTTCCGTATAAAGATTTAAAAGCAATTTTCACTCCTGAGGGAGTAAGTCTTGGTGAACTCGCTATTCTCTATCGAAGCGAGACAATGCGGGAAGTTGCTATTGATGGAAATTATTTTTCTGATTTAAAGAGAATTGATATAACTCATATGCTGAGTGATGTTATATATGAAGTAGGGTATGTCAAAAATTCCAAAATCATGGATACTAGTTTTCTGATTCCTTTTTTAATCCAAGGTCAGATTATAATTCCATATATTCATACAGATGCAGAATTAGAAATTACAGAAATATTAAATAATAATAATTCCATAAGCTTTCATTTCAAAGGTGAACATCATTTTTATACGAAAAAAAAAATACATCTCCACTTGATTTCCTAGTCTGTTTAAATCAATCTACTGGATTGATATCCGTTAAGCATACGTAAAATGATTGCATTGAATGAGTTCCTAATCTTAGATATTATTCCTCTCTTTACCTAAATATTCAATTCCCTTCTAAGACAACAATGGTTATGTCATCATCATACGATAATTTTTGAGAAAACTTCTGAACATCTTCCAAAATTCCATTCATTAAATGACGGTCTTTTATTATATGATTCATTTGAAGAAATTCAATCAATCTTTCTTCGCCGTATAGTTCGCCACTTTCATTCCTGGCTTCTGTGATTCCATCAGTATAAATAACTACTCGATCAGTAGGTTTTAGTGTAACACGGTTGTTTTCGAATTTTGGTTTTTCTTGGAATCCTAGAAGTATGCCTTTACATGTTAGAAGTGTTTGATCTTTGGTTAATGATGAAATATGAATAGGAAAGATATGCCCTGCGTTTGCAAATTCAAATTCTTTTGTTATTGGATCGAAAATTGCATAGAAAGCAGTCACAAAATTTTTACCAATTCTACCAAGTAGTTTTTGGTTGATGTGAGCTAGAACTTCTGAAGGCTCAGTGACATCTCGTATTATTTCTTCCAAAGACATCTTTACCATGGAAGCAATAAAGGCAGCGGGTACACCATGTCCGGAAACATCACAAACGAAGATTCCCCATTTTCCATTTTCTAAAACAAAGACATCATAAAAGTCTCCACCCACTTTATCCATCGGGATGTATGTAGCAGATATTTTAAAGTCCCTAGAAGTGGGAAGTTCTTGGGGAAGGAGAATCTGTTGTAAATCTCTAGCCATATCTAATTCTTTTTCTAGTAGCTTTTGTTTGGATGTTAGTTCTTTGGTTCTTAATTCGATTGTTTCTTCTAACTTGAAATTAATTTCATTTAGTTCTTTCTTCTTTCCTATATAAAGACTTAAGAGTCGTTTGTTTCTTCTGGTTGCATAACCAGCAATTATTCCCATTAAAATAAGAAATAGAACTTTCAGAATTTCATTGTCCAAGGAAAACCGAATTATTTGGCTAGTTGTTTCATTTTTATAGACTCCAGAAAATGCAGATTGCTTAGCTGCCCAATAAATTAGGAATGAATAACCTAGAGCATTACAGAAACCAGAACACGCTGAAGCAAGAAAACTAAATCTTAAGACAGAAATCCCAGTAAATAATAAATAGAGTGAGTAAGTATTGACAATAAAAATAGTTCCTGCACTAGCCGATAGATCAAAAGCTCCCGAAAAGACAACAGTTGTAATCAGTAAGGATTCAAAAATAGGACTTATAAATCTTATAGATGTGAAATATCTTCTAGGATTTAAAAAATAAAATAAACCAAAGGAATATAAACCACCAATTAATATTCCAGTTATTACAATTTTGTTACCAAGAGATAGAATCCAATTATTGTTGCTGATAATGACAAGAAGTAATGCTGGAAAAAGAAAGACTAATGCAAGCCTGATATAATTAATAATTTTCTCGCCTTGCAATTCTTCAGGTAAAAAATACTCTTTTTGAATGATTCTTTTGTCCATTTAGGCTAACATCGGATTAGGCTCTTGCCCTTCAAGTAAGAAATACGATTGAATAATAATAAGGCTGTATAAAGTTATTTATTTCATTTTTTTTGAGTAAATTTTTACAAATATTAATTCTCTTCTGAGTTAATAGATTCCAATAAAAGACTTGCTGATCTTAGAAAATCTGTTATATTTATATCTATGATTTCATTCTTTAGAAATATCTTAGCCATCATTTCGGGACTTTTAATCGGCAGTGCAGTTAATATGGGAATTGTGATGATAAGTGGTAGTATAATTCCGCAACCTGAGGGAGCTGATGTAACAACAATGGAAGGTCTTGTTGCCACTATCCATTTGTTTGAACCTAAGCATTTTATTATGCCATTTCTTGCTCATGCTCTAGGAACATTTTCTGGTTCTTTGATCGCAGCAAGTATAGTTAAAATCAACCGCTTGCGTGTAGCATTTATGGTTGGAATTGGATTTCTCGTTGGTGGAATTATAGCATCTATTCAAATTCCTTCTCCTTTTTGGTTCCTAGCTCTTGATCTTCTTGTTGCATATCTTCCTATGTCATATTTAGCAGCTTTGTTAATAAATTATGTAGAAAAGAATAAAAAATAGGAACCAAGGTAATTCACTTGTCAAAAGCTAAAAAATACCAACAGCTTAAACCTGATCATATCGATCCAAGCAAACCTAAGCATTCACATTCTAATCATGAACACCACGATGGTGAACAAGAATATAGCCATGATCATGAAAGCCAAAGCAAGGAGCATTCCCATCATGATCACAATCATTTGCTTGGTCATGCTCATTTGCCAGCAAATGATTCTAGTTCCATGAATTTAGCTCTAGCATTCTTTCTGAATCTCATTTTTTCAATTATAGAATTGATCGGTGGATTTTATTCTAATAGTGTTGCTATCCTTTCTGATTCACTTCATGATTTCGGAGATGCATTATCTTTAGCTGCTGTTTGGTATATGCAAAAGGTTTCAAAACGACCTATTGATGAAAACTATTCGTATGGATATAAAAGATACTCACTTTTAGGAGCTGTCTTTATATCCCTTATTCTATCAGTAGGATCTATTTTTATGATGATTGAATCCGTAAAACGACTTATGCAACCACAAGAAGCTAATGCTGAGATTATGTTCTATTTAGCGATATTTGGAATACTTATCAATGGGATAGCAGCTTATAGATTGAACAAGGGAACTAGTTTTAACGAGAGAGCGGTTTTCTTGCATTTTATGGAAGATATATTGGGTTGGGTTGCCGTTTTAATCGGTAGTATTATCATGTATTATTTTGATGCTCCATGGTTTGATCCTGCTATTTCCATTGGTATTGCTATTTGGATATTATGGAATGTATATAAGAATTTAAGGGAAGTAATTCGAATTTTTCTCCAAGCTGTTCCATCAGAATTTGAATTATCTGAAGTCCAATCTAAATTTGCAAGTATACAGGGTGTACATTCTGTACATGATTTGCATTTATGGAGTTTGGATGGCAATAATCATATCATGTCCTTACATGTTGTAACTGATAATAATTATAAACCAAAAGATATCATTGAATTAAAGAAAAGAATTCGCAGTGTTTCTAACTCTATGAATATCAAACATACAACTATTGAGTTTGAAGCATCGGACGAAAGATGTATATCTGAAGATTAATACTAAAGGCAAGATCCATCATACTCAATAGCACCAGCACTGATAGTGGTGTTGCTACCGGGTCTTGGGTTTAGTAGGAAATCATTGGGAACAAGACCAGGATCAGGCATTTGGGTAAGGGAGCAGGGAGATGAACTTGTGAAATTCCAGTCCCTATCGAATCCAAACTCATTAACAAAATTAGGATTAACGCTCAGGTTGTTGGAGAAATTTGCTCCTGCTAAGGGAGTTGCACAGCTATTTCCAATTTGACCTAAATTTCCACCTGTACAGATTGTATCATATTGAGCTGCTGATGGATTGTAATCTAAAAAAATCGGGCAATTGTAAAAGTTATTATAACTTAGATTATTGAAAAAGCCACCCCCTTCATGTTTTATACAAGAACGAGTTCCTAAGGAGTTATCATTTCCAAAGATATTGTATCTTATATCTTTACTGGCAGAGATAATATCCGTGATAGTTAAGCTTGAGCTATTATCTTTAGCTTGCCCTGATGAAATTGTATTATTATATATTTTGTCTGCGGAAGTGTTTCTAGAAATTTCTAATCCTATTGAATTCGCATTTTGACTTGGAATATCAACTATACTTGCTCCTCCATCAATTAGATTATTTATTATTGTTAATGAATTACCTTGATCAGTAAAAAAACCTTTTGTAATTGCATCGCCTAAGGACTTGTGATTGGCTAGGCCTGCAGATATGTTATTTCTTAAGAAACTACTACTAAGTCCTGTATTATCTGAATAGATTCCATAAGCTCCTGCTAATGTTGCAGTTCCATTTGCGGTGCTCCCTCCACCAGAGATTATATTATCATTAATAAAAAGAGAACCAGACTGTGAATAGATTCCATAAGATCCTGAACTACCTGTAGAATCAACGGGACCACCATAGATTGTATTGAAATTCAAAGTTCCACCACTAGCTAAGTAAACACCATAAGATTGAGAAGATGCCGATCCACCAACAATTCCATTACCGTCTCCAGAAGAATTACCAATTATTAAGGGCATAGAAGAATTTAAATGTAAACCTTTAGATATAACCGCAGATCCACCAGTTAATACATTTAGAGTAAGTTCTCCATTTAAGTTATTATTTAAATACATCCCAGTTGATTCTGTTAAAATACCTGTTGTGATTGTTCCGCCCGTGAAAGAATTTCCAATAACAGAATTTAAAAATGTAATAGGCATTGCAATTGGAGAAAATAGACCATAGGAAGAACAAGAATTAGCCGAGCATGATCCACCATGGACTTGATTATTTGCTATAAAGGGATATTTTCCAGCAATTGTTGCGGTTAAAAAGATTCCACTTGTTCTACAATTCGCAGAAAGGCATGTTCCTCCTCTAATTGTGTTATATCTCACAATTCCACCAGTAGGATCTAAATTGATGTTAGTTCCAAAATTATTGATTAGCATTCCAACGCTATCGCCTAGAGTGGAAGTTCCAGCAGTTATATTATTGTATAAGATATTTGCGGATGCTCCACTAATTGCTATCCCAACACTTAAATTTGTAGTTAGCGTTGATACGTCTCCTGCGATAATCTGCAAACCTACTATGGATGTTGCTGCAGTTACAGTGTTCGGAACTGCTATTGTTGCACAGGGTGAGGCTAAATTACTAGCTGCACAAGACGCTGGTGGTGAAGTCATATTTACGATAGTTGGATAAAGGGAAAAATCATTGATAGAATAATTGCTATCTCTCTTATAACCACCAACTATTGAGATTCTATCTTCTATAATTATAAGATTTTGCCCTTGGCTGGTCGGATCATAGCTTCCTTCTTCAACTAAAGCTACACAAATATTGGGAGCAGAACAAGTTGTCATATCTAGTATAGATTTATTTATAGAACGAAATGGTGTGGAAGGTGTTAATCCATCATTTAAATCATTCCCTGTAATATCTGCCACATAACGAAATGTATCTGGAATGATAAATGATAGAGTAAAGCCACCAGCTGGCATTGGTTTGCCTGTAGCAGATTGGCATACACCATCTATAGATTTCCCAACACCCGTGTTCCAAGTGGAAGGTGAGGGATCTACAACATAAGTGTCATTATTTACGAGGGTGGTTTCTAAAGTAAAGGTTGGACTACCTGCTACCAAGTCTAAGGTAGCATTTGTAAAATTGCAACTGGTTGTTAGGTCAAGAGTATCAGAAAATTGCAGTCTAACTTTATCGGTAGGCAATAAGATTCCTAGATTAGGCGGAGATTGTTTTATTAAAGAAAAACAATTAACATTTATATTAGTAACTTGGGAGTTTACTGTTCCTGATGAAATATCCATAGCGCATGTATGCAGACTAGGTTGACTCATGATGGATAAACTAAAATTACTTCCAATGGGCACTGTGATTTCAATTGAAATCTCCCCATTAGATGAAAGTGTAATTTCTTGGGAAGTATTAAGGTTGAGTACTAAGTTCCCACTGGATAAACCAGAAACTTGAAAAAGAATTGAATTACTCTGAATCGCTTTGGGAGAAAATACCTGTAGAAATGTTAATAGTTCTAATGAACTCCTTTCCAATACTGGGAAGCAATTTGTAAAGATTAGAATGATAATTAAATAGAGCTTTTTCATAATCAATCAATACAATAAGAATAAAATTCCTCTGAAAATATTTTAAATTCAATCAAACCTTCAATAATTAACCACTTTTATAGATGTTTATTGATAAGCTAATGCTTTCTTATTCCCTATTTTAAGTAGACAATTGAAATAATCTTTTTTCCAAGAATTAATTTAAAAAATTGACTAAATTACAAAATAATTGTTCAATTTTAGAGAAAAATTATCTCCTCATTAACCTTCTTTATTCTTGATATTTATTATAAAGTATCGGAATATATAATATAGATATAAAAAACTAAAAGGAAAAGCAAATAAAATTAAAAGGTCTTTTAAAGAAGAAAGTAAATTATTTTCCCCAATTATAACTAAACAAGAAGAAAGGCTGAATAGAGCAATTCCCCAATAAATTCTTAAGGTATTTCTAGGAGTTAAATTACCTTGATCTGATAGAATTCCTAATACATAGATCGCTGAATCAATAGAAGTGAGCAGGAATGTCGACATGGCAAGTAAAGAAATTATAGCTATGATTTTGTCAGTTGGATAAAAACTAAGCAGCGTAAATAGAGATTTATAAATTGAAAGAAATGATTCTTTTTGTTCTGGAAATTCTTGAATCAATGAAAAAGCTTCAGTTCCAAAAATGGAAAACCAAACAAAACTTGCAAAGGAAGGAATGAGTATGCTACCAATTAGATACTCGCGAACAGTCCGTCCTTGAGAAATCTTTGCAATAAATATTCCCGTAAACGGAGTCCAAGCCAGCCAAAAAGCCCAATAAAATACCGTCCACTCATTGATAAAATTGTCACTTGCTTTCGACGTACCTAGATTTAAACTCATTGGAATAAAATTCCGTATTAGTTCTATAGTTGAATAAAATAATGATTCTAAAATTTTAATCTTATTTCCAAATAGAAATATAAATCCCATTAAGATAAAAGCTAAGATTATGTTAAAATTTGAAATTCTTCGAATGCTTTTATGAACTCCTAGCCAGGCTGATGTTGTAGCAAAAATTGCTATAATAGAAATGATTAACAAATGATTTACTAAGCTATCTTCAGCGAGCCCCTGAAAATTAATTCCAGTTATTATTTGTTTGCTTCCAAGAGATAAAACGGAAATAATTCCAACCATTGTTAATAAGATTAAGAGTATTTGAGTAGGAAAATTAAATTTAAGTTTTAATTGATTTGAATGCATTCTTGATTGAATCACTAACCCAAAAATACTGTAAAATGCCCAAGCTGTGAAACCCCAATGAAAAAATGTGTATTGAAGAGATAGAATTTCTGGAGCTAGCGTAGATTTGATGGGAGGATTGAGGAAATAAAAGATAGGCTCTTGAACTGACCTTAGTAATAGACCAGCTCCCATCCCTGTGCTATAGAGCATTGCTATCCAAGAGAAAAAACTATACTCAGGTTTATCTCCATTCAATTTTATCTTACCCATAGGCAAGATAGTAATAAGAATTGCTGCAAGAACGGATATCAATCCAATATACAAATAAAAATAATTGAATGATATTAAGATTAGATTACTGGCAATTTTCAATCTTTCAACAAACTCTATTGGAAATACCAAAGATAGAACCAAAATGAAAGAACAAATTGTACTAACTGTGATTATTATTTTATTTCGAAATAAAAAATTAAGATTAGTTGTAGAATTCATTTTGAACGTTTTTATTTTAGTAGAATATACCAAAGGAATATTCTAAGTTTTGTAAACTTAGAGAACCAACACAAATCAAAGTCTTAGATAGTAGCATTTCAGTAAATTTTCATTCAATATTTTTCATTTTAATACATCAAGAAAAATTTAGGATTTGAATTTTAAATGATTGAAAGTAAGAATATTAATTTATTTTGTTCTAATACAAGATTTATAAAATGAAATTTAATTTAAAATACCAATCCTTGCTTTTAATATTTATAATTTTTGGAAATTCATTAATCTCCCAGTCAAACAACAATGATAAGATCCCATCTGAAGAAATAACCAGAGAAGAATCTAAAATTAAATCCAAGCCCGTTTTTGATGAAAATAGAATTTCTACCTCAAAAGAGAATAGTTCTTCACCTTCCGAAGATGAAGATTCTTTACAAGTATACAAGGCTAAGCCTATCAAAGAAAAATCAGTTCTCGCTAAGGAGCCTGATAGACCAAATAATAATCCTCCTGGAACGAGATATGGGATCTTAAACTCTCGTAAAGTAGGAGGAGCTGAATATTTTGCAATCTACCCATCTATTACCATGCAAATTTCTACTATGGATATAAAATCACCTATTGGCTCTGCATTAATGGTTCCCGAAAATTCCCTTCCTATATTTGTTAGTTTAGAAGCAAAATCGACTTCCTATCATGTTGGGGAATATTGGGGATTTGTTTTTCATGCTAGAACATATGAATTTGATTATAACCGCCAGAATGTAAAAACAGAAAATTATTTTAATGGAGATAGTTCAAGTGGTGGAAGCGGTTCTGGGTATTCAACAAAAGATTTAGGAAGTAGAATTCGTGGAAGATACAGCCACGCTTTTCCAGCCATTTATTTTGGAGCTAAAGGGGAAGATCGAGCTAAATTAGGTGTAGGTGTTGGTCCTTCGCAGGCGACAATTTCAGGTAATGCAAATTTCTATAGTTCTGTGAATCCTGTTCTATTTCGTGCTCAAGGACTAGACCGGGCAGGATTCTTAGATGAAGTTGCTAGGTCACAACTATTTTTAGGAGCTGATCCTTCTTTAGATCCATTGAGAACCTATTTCTTAGCCAATCTCAACCAAGGAAACAATTTAGAATTGTTGGGAGTTAATCTTGCTGGGAAAGGTGATGTTAGTGTTCCTAATTTCAATTTAACAACTATTCTCCAACTTCAATATTTGAATAATACTGGTAATTTCACTCCCTTAGAGATATTCACACTCTACAGTCTAAATAATGGTGCCTATTCCAATCGACTTAAATCTAATGCCACCTGGACAGTATTCTATGAATATCCTGCTGAGGCATTTACTTTTCAAATTCAAGTAACATCTCCACTTTATTATTCAGGTATCAATAGATTTAGATTTAGCTTTATCGATGTTTCTATACAGGTTCCGATAGAGTTTTAATATCTATCAATATATTAAAAAACTTACTAAACAAAGTGATATTATAAAAATATAACTTAAGCTAAAAATGGATGTTCTAAAATGAATTCGAAATAAGTTTCATTGAAAGATAGTCTTGCCTTTCCGGGTGTATCATAAAAATCAAATATTCTCATTTCTAAAAAGCTCTCTTCATTGGTTCTTGGCAAATTTATTAGTCTTTTCGCAATTAATTCACCCAGGTAAGTTACTCTATCAATATCTTTCAACTGATCTAGTTTGTTCTTTATGAAATGTTGATTTCCTATTATCTCAATATAGTCGGTGGGAAAATTCCATTTTTTAAAAACTTTTATTCCGATTTCTATGAGCTAGACTCAAAAGCCGTTAGGAATTGAAAAAAGCGGAACCCGTCCATAATATAGTTTTGGACAACAAAATCATAAAGGGGTTCCACCAATGAAAAATCAAAACAAAACCACATCCAA
>Ga0100403_1001829_pt1 | contig 18167 bp, 19 predicted proteins | sample CryGeymet201501t_FD_83663 | JGI IMG/M metagenome (GOLD analysis project Ga0100403, IMG submission 83663) | Groundwater microbial communities from Crystal Geyser aquifers in Utah, USA - Crystal Geyser metaG 2015-01t | ecosystem: Environmental > Aquatic > Deep subsurface > Groundwater | place...
CAGCGGCGGCGCGCGCGCCGCGTGCGCTGCGCGCGCTCATGCGCAGCCTCCTCTTGCTCGATCCACCGAACGGCATGCTCGCGGACGACGCCGCGCTCGCAGCGGCGCGCGCCGTGCGCCCGGCGCCGCAGCCGGCGGTCCCGACGCGCGAGCAGCTCCTCGAGAAGATGAAGTACGCGGCGGCGTACGGCTACGACACGCTGTGAGCGCTAGAGCGACGACGGAAAATCGATCGGATCCGGACACGCTTGGACGAGGAGCGACGCGCTCGCTTCGCAGATGAACGTCGACGAATGATCTTCGTACCCGTACGTGTAGACGTACGGGCACGCCGCCTTCAGCGTCGCGGTGTAATCGGTGCCGCGCTGCACGCCGAGCGCGGTGCACCCGGCGCTGTCGTAGCGGTACGACGCGCCGGCGTACGATTTGGTCACGTCCGGGCAGCAGTACTTGATGCACGCAGGATCGTCGGGCGGAACGTTCTTCGTCACGGTGCAGAGATCGCATCCGCCGAGGCACGTGTTCGCGTTTCCGCCGGACGTACACGTGCCGCCCGTGCACGTGAAGCGGCGGCTCGCGTGCACGCCTTCGTCGAAGCCGAACGCCGTCGCGAAGTCGGGCGCGCCTTGCCACGTCCATTCGGTGCCGCCGACGTTGTTGGCGTTGAACGTCGTGCCGGTCGGGACGCGGTTCGACGACGCGCCGTTCGGGCACGGCCCGCACGAGCCGTCGATCACCTGCTTGCCGTTCACCGTCTTGATCGGGCACGTGATGCAGCCGTTCGGCGCGCCGGCGAACGACGCGGTCCCGTCCGGGCATTGCGCGCGCACGTCGAAGCGGCAGCCGGTGCCGGTGCAATGGAACTTGTCGTTCGGATTCCGCGCGCCGCCGCAGCTCTTCATCCCGACGGCGCTCGCGGTCGTCCACGCGTTCACCGCGCTGACGTCGTAATAGAGCGATCCTCCCGGCGCGTCGTACGTCCACTCGAAGACGCTGTTCTTCGCGGCTTGATCGCCGAGCGTGCACGCGGCGCCGAGCGCGTTGCATCCGGTGGCGAGCCACGCCGTGCCGCTCGGGAACGCGGCGCCCGCGGGCAGCGCGAGCTCCACCGCTTTGCCGGGCGCGATCTCGTAGTACGGATTGCACGCGCACGCGCCGGCTTTGCAATACACGTTGCCGGGATCGACCGACGACATCGCTTTGGCGATCTGCGTGCATTGCCCGACGCCTTCGTTGTCGGTGCACGCCGCGCCCGCCCACGCGCACGTCGTCGGGCGCGCGAACGCCGGCGTCGTGCGTCCGTCGAGCTTGAACCAGCGCGCCTCGGTGCAGTTGTTCACGAGCTTGATCCGCCGCGTGCCGTCCTGCGCCGGGCAGCCCGCGGTGCCGGCGTCGTACGCGGGACCGCGCGAACCCGCGTCGCCCGCGCTCGCGTCCGCGAACGCATCGCCGGCGATCGCGTCGCCGACGATCGCGTCGATGCTCGCGTCGCTCGCGCCGCCGTCGCCCGGTGCGCTCGCGTCGTCGCCACCGCACGCGAGAAGGAGAAGCGCGAGCGCTGCCGAGATCCTTCTCATCGCCTTCAGCGAAGTGTGCCGCGAATTTTCACGAGCGCAGCCTCGATCCGCTCCTCGCTCTCCGTCCCGACGCCGATGCGGATGAAGCGGTTCGTGCTCTCGCCGTAGTATTTGCCTGGCACGACCGCGATCCCGTGCTCGGCGAACAAGCGCTCGGCGTACTCCTCCGAGTCCATCTTCGCCGCCTTGATGTCGACGAAGAAATAGAACGTCGACGCGCCGCTCATCGTCTCGAGACCGAGACGATCCATCACGCGCCGAACGCGCTCGCGCTTCTCTACGACCGCGCGGATCTGCGGAAGGACGGCACCCCGAATCTCGTCGAAGTACGTCGCAGAGTACTCTTGGAGGATCGTCGGCGCGCACGTGACGAGGTGCTGATTCAACTTGAGGATGTCGTCGGTCACTTTCGGGCTCGCCATCACGTAGCCGAGGCGCCAACCCGACATTCCCATGTTCTTCGAGAGCGAGTTCACCACGACGAGGTTCTAGAAGCGCGAATCGAGCGTCCCCGCCGACGTGAATTCGTCGGTCGTGCAGAAGTCGCTGTACGCCTCGTCGACGAGCAGCGTCGCGCCGTGCGCGCGGCACAAATCGTAGACGTGCGCGAGCGCCTCCTTGCTGTAGACGCTCCCCGCGGGGTTGTTCGGGTTGTTGAGGATGACGAGCTTGGTGCGCGGCGACAGATGCTCTTTGAAGCTCGACGCGCGCGCCCAGTGCGGGATCGCGATCGGCACGCCGCGCGCGAGGCGCACCTGCTCCGGATAGCTGAGCCAATACGGCTCGTGCACGAGCACCTCGTCTCCCGGCTCGAGCAGCGCGAGGAGCGCGAGGTAGATGCACGTCTTCGATCCGGTCGACACGACGAGGTTCGTGTCCGGATTCGCGGAGACGCCGTACCGCTCGCGGTAGTAGTCGGTGATCCTCGCGCGGAGCGCTGGCAGGCCGCGGCTGTCCGAGTAGTGATAGCCGCCCGTGAAGTCGAGCTTCGCGAAGTCGAACATCGGAATGTCGAAGAACGCTTCGCCGAGCGAGAGGACGGTGATGTCCTTCCCCGCGCGCCGCCCTTCGTAGACGAGCTGGTTGATGCGGATCGAACCTGCTTGCGCGACGTAATCGCTGACTCGCCCCTTCATCATGCTTTGCTCCGTGAAGGCCAGAACAGAAGAGACATCGCCGCGGCGACGAGGACGACCGCCGCGCCGCGGAACGACAGCTCCATCCCTTTGCGCTCGGCGATCTCTCCCCAGATCGACGACGACACCGCGAGGACGCCGTAGAAGACGATGAAGTAGAGCGAGATCGCGCGCGCGCGAATCTCCGGCGGGAACATCGCCTGCGCGGTCGCGTTGAAGAGCGACACGAGCATGGCGTACGAGACGCCGAGGCCGAGCGCGACCGCCACCGACGCGGGGACGCCCGAGACGAACGTCAGCGCGAACATGCTCACCGCGAAGACGATCGCCGCGAGCAAGATCAAGCGATCGAGCGGAAAGCGCCGCTTCAAGTCGGGGAGCATCAACGCGGCGACGACCGCGCCGACGCCGATCGCGCCCATCATGAGGCCGAAGCCGGCGGAGTCGAAATGAAGGACGCGCCGCGAGAAGATCGGGAAGAGGCACCAGAACGCGTTCGTGCAGAAGTAGACGATCGTGATCCGGAAGAGGAGAAAGCGAAACTGCGCGTTCGCCAGGCAGCGCACGAACGCTTCGCGGATGTGCGCCGCGAGGTTCAGCGGCTTGCGCTCGGTCGGCGCGCTCGCGGAGCTCTCGCGATGCCAGCGGTAGTAGACGACGGCGAGGCCCGCGGCCGACGCGGCGTTCACGAAGAACACCGGAAACGCGCCCGCGCGCCCGATCAGAAATCCCGCGAGCGCCGGGCCTACGGCGCGCCCCAAGTTGAAGCTCAGGTTGTTCAGGCTCGCGACGACGGGGATGTCCTCTGCGTCCACGACCGTGCTGAGCGCGGCCTGCGACGCGGGCAAATCGATCGCGTTCGCCACGCCGAGCAAGAACACCGCGACGAGCAGCGTGTACGGATCGAGCCACGGCGACACCGCGAGGCACGCGAGCCCGAGCGCGAAGATCGCGCGCGCGCCTTGCACCAAGTAGAGGAGCTTCGGCCGATCCATCGCGTCCGCCATCGCGCCCGACGGGAGCGCGAGGAGGAACATCGGCAGCGTGCTCGACGCTTGGATGAGCGTGTTGAGGAGCGGCGAGATCGAGAGCTCCGTCATCGTCCACGACGCGCCGACGGAGTTCATCCAGTAGCCGAAGTCGGACGCGAGGTTCGCGAGCCACAGCGCGCGGAACAAACGGTTGTCGAAGAGCGGTCCCCAATTCCGCGCGAGCGCGCGGCCGAACCTACTCGGCAACGCGCCAGACGGTGTTTTGGTCGAACCATTCATGCAGCTCTAGGATCCTTTTGCGCAGCTCTTCTTCGTTCGGCGCGACGAGGAGGAAGTTCGCGATGTCCTCGTCGCTCATCGTCATTCGTTTGTAGTCGCAGCCCGGCTTGCCGCGCGCTTGGTAGTCGAGCACGTACGGCGCGTCGCACTTCGCCGGGATCTTCTCGAGGCGTCCGTCGCGCGGCGAGATCAGCAAACGGCCGGCGAGCTGGTTGCCGAGCCTCTTCGGCGTCGCGCGCACGTTGCACGCTTCGATGCCGAGCATCTCTGCGCGCAGCCACTCGAGCTTCATGTCGACGTCGTACGAGAGGCGGACCTCTTCGTTGATGCCGTTGCCGCCCAAGCGGCACGCGACCTCGCACAGCGCGATCGACCCGTCCGGCTTCAGGAAGCACTCCATGTGGAACATGCACTCGCTCGGCGTCGGCAGCGCCTCGAAGAGGACCTTCGACGCGAACGCGCAGAGGCGCTCGCGCTCCGGGCTCTCGTCGCCCATCACGTAGCTGCCGAGGAACTTCTGATCGCGGACGTACTCGAGCGCGGTGTGGATGAAGCGCGACGGCGAGACGACCTGCATCTTGCCGCCGAGGATCAAGCCGTTCACGTGGCAGAGCGCGCCCTCGACGAACTTCTCCGCGAGGAGGTGCGGCAAGCCGAGGTTCTTTCCGAACGGGCGGCGATCGGCGAACGCCGCGAGCTCCGCGTCGGAGCGAATGACGTGCGTCTCGGCCGAGCCCATTCCGCGCAGCGGCTTGACGACGATCGGGTAACCGACGAGCCGGACGAACGCGACGACGTCCGTCATCGTCTGCACGACCGTGTGCTCGGCGACCGGGACGCCCGCGGCCATCGCGCGCCGCTTCATCATCAGCTTGTCGCGGAAGCAGAGGACGTCGTTGGCCGGCGGTCCGGGGATCGCGAAGAGCTCGCGCAGGCGCGCGGCGCGGTAGAGGTCGTCCTCGCCGGTCGCGATGACGCGTGTAAAATGCATCGAGTCGTGCAACGCGATCGCCTCGAGCTCCGCGCGATCGCAGGTGCCGAGATCGTCGAAGTAGTGAATCGACGCGAAGATGCCCGCGAGCTCGCGCTGCGTGCGCGCGCGGTGCTCTTCGCTCCCCCGGTACGTGAAGAGCACGGCCGGCTCGCGGACGAGGTCCCTCCAGCTCTGCGCCGAGACCGCGCCGAGGAGCTTAGGTGGAATGAGGAGAAGCGTCGACATGACGAGAGTGATCCCTTGCCGATCGGCGATGAAGCTCCGACACGATTTGCGCGGCGATCCGATCGGCCTTCTCGACGTTTTGCTCGAGCGTGCTCGTGAAGAGGTGCGTGCCCGACGTGAGGTTGCCGAGCGCGAAGACGTGCGGGTTCGCCGCGCCGTCTTCGTCGAGGACGCGCAGCGACTCGAAGTCGACGCGCACGCCGCCGAATTCGTTCGCGCTCACGATGCCCGCGCGAAGGAGCGCGCTCACGAGCGGCGAATCGCACTCCGCGAGGTGCCGCGGCGTGCCCGTCGCGTCGACGACGAAGTCGAAGTGCATCGCGCGGCCGTCCGCGAAGCCGAGGCGGAAGCCGTCGCCGTCGCGCGAGACGTCGTCGAGATCCTTTTCGACCGTGAGCCTCTGCGCGCGCAGGTGGCCGAGGATCGGCCGCGCGTTCACGAGCGGGATCGGGACCCAGTGGCTCATGAAGCGGCTGTAGAAGCGATCCAAGAAGAGGCGCTTGTCGTCGTCCGCGAGGTGATGCCAGACGACCTCGATCATCGGGTTCAGCGCTTAGCCGATCGCTTGCCACGGGCGCGGGCCGTGCTCGGCCGCGGCGACTTGCGCTTCGTAGTACGCGAGCGGCTCGGCGTGCGCGGGGAAATCGCGGTCCCACGCGAGCGACAGATCGAACTGCTCGAGCTCCGCGCGCAGCCAGCGGACGACGTCGGTCCAGCGCAGCGGCTTTTTCCCGTGATCGGTCTCGCGCGCGACGTTCGCGCGGGTGACGTGACGGAGCGTGTACTGCGGGAGCGGCCCGCGCACCGCGGGCAAGAGGCCGCTGCGCGACGCCATCGTGATCGGCGCGGCGCGCCCCGCGGCCAGCAGCGCGAGCACCGCGTCGATCGCGCTGAGGCCGCTGCCGATCACCGCGACGCGCGCGTCCTTCGCGACGCGCGCGCACATCGCGTCGCCGGGATACGGCGTCGCGACGAACCCCGGTGCGTCCGCCAGATGCGCGAACCGCGTCGACGGCAGATGCCCGAGCGCGAGCACGACGAGGTCCGCGTCGATCGGGGCGTGCGCGTGCGTGGAGACGCGCGTGCCCCCGCTGCGACGAGGCGCGAGCGCCGTCACCTCGTCGCGCACGACGCTCACCGCGATCCCCGCGCGTCGCGCCTTCTCGCGCGCGTCGGCGAAATGCTCTTCGACGTAGTCGCCGAACGTCCGCCGCGCGCAGAACAAATCCGCGCGCGCGTCCGCGCTGGCGAGCCCGCGTCGCGCGAGCCACGCGCAGAAGTGGCCGCGCGCGCGCGGCACGAGCGACATCGTCTGCGCGCTCTGGTTCAAGACGTACGGCGAGTCGTCCTTCGCGTACGCGAGGCCCGGCCCGACGCGCTCCGATCGCTCGAACAAGACGACGCGCGTCTCTGCCGCGAGCGACGCGTCAGCCGCAAGCTCCTCGACGAGGATGCCGAAGAGCGCCGCGCCGATGGCTCCTCCACCGACGATGGCAATCGTGTGAGCTGCGTGCGAAGGGACCAAGGGCGGGCGCTCTTTCTAACCTCGGCCCGGCGCTTCGTCGAAGGCGATTTGCTGTACAATTTTCGTCCGATACGCGCGATGTGCATACCTTTGGAGAGTCGCTCGGTACGATTGCGATCACGGTGCACGAAACGATGTTCGCGCGTTCACCGACTATGATCACGGCGTGAGCGCGCCCGATCTGTCACCGGCTCTGCGACGTGCGCTCGTCTTCGGCGCCGTCGTCCTCGCGATGATCCTCGTCTTCGTCCTCGGCGCGCGCGTGTCGCGGCCGATCGCGTTCGCGCCGGCGACGACGTCGCGCATCGAGGTGAAGCCGACGCCGAACGTGCTCCTCGCGATACGCGAGCTCTCGCGCCTCGAGACGGAGAGCTACCACATGGAGCGCGTCATCGAGCTCACCGACGAGCAGACGAAGCTCTACGGACTCTTGAAGGCGCGCGACGCCGTGCTGCTCGTCGCGGTCGGCGACGTGATCGCGGGCGTCGACATGAAGAAGCTCCGCGACGAAGACGTCGCGACCGATTGGCCGACGCGCGGCGTGAAGATCACGCTGCCCGCGCCGGAGGTGCTGTCGGCGACGCTCGACAACGCGAAGACGCACGTCTTCAGCCGCAACACCGATCTGCTCGCGACGCGCAAAGAGGAGCTCGAAGGGCTCGCGCGCGCCGAGGCCGAGGCGTCGATGAAGAAGGCTGCGCTCGATCAGCAGCTCCTCGATCGCGCGCGCGCGAGCGCGGAGCGCGCGGTCACTGCACTTTTGCGATCGCTCGGGTTCGAGAGGATCGAGATCGCGTGGGCGTCGAAATGATTACCGCAGGGCTTTCTCGACGGCGCGCTCGCGCATCTTCGAGGCGCCGACGAAGACGATCGTCATCCGCACGGCGGGCGGATGCTCCGCGAGCGACTGCGCCGGCGCGACGTGCGTCGTCGTCGCGCAGTACGAACACTGCGCAACGCTCGCCTCCGCCGCGAGCGCAGCGCCGCACGTCGGGCACACGCTGACCGTCGCACGTCGATCGCTGCGCGCCGGCGCGTGCCGCACGTCGACCCGGTGCGCCGGCGTGACGATCGCGGCGGCGTTCTTGTAGATGCTCCACGCGCTCGTCGCGACGTACTTCGCCGTGCCGCACTCGTCGCAGCGGATCGAAATCTCGCCCTTCCGCCCTTCCCAGTGCACGCCGAAGTTTCCGCACTTCGGGCAGCGCGGCGTCGTGAATCCGACGCGCACGAAGTGGTCGCCGCCTTCGATCGCGGACGCGTCCTCGCCGGGCTCGACGCACGCGAGGAGCGCGGCTCTCCCGAACGGCGCGTCGGTGGTCCACTCGGTGACGCCGAGGTCGACGTGCTCCGGAGGGATCTCGACCCCTTCGTTCTCTTCCGCGTACGCCACGAGATCGGCGACGCCGTGCGCTTGCGAGAGGGCCGCGCGGTAATACGCCGGCGACAGCGCGCGGCGCTCGCCGCAGCGAAAGCAGTGCGCCTTCGCGTGCGGCTCGATCGCGTCGAGCGGCGAGAGCCGCTTGCACGAGCGACAGGAAAACCAGAGCTCGACGGCGGCGACGAGCGCATCGGCGTCGGTCGTCACGAGGAACGACTCGGTCGCGCCGCACGCCGGACACGCGCGCGCTTTCTTCGGTGCTCGGAGGCCGCAGCCCGCGCAGTGGGGATGCTTCACGGTCTCGCGTTATCGCACGCGCGGCGGACCGTGCGAAGACACGCCGGTCGCGCGCGCTAGAGCTTCGCCGGCGTCGCGCCCGCGCGCGTGCGCAAGACGTAGAGCGGGCCGCCGTGGCTCGGCCTGTGGTACGTGCCCCACGCGATCGCATCTCCCGGCGCGAGCAGCTCGATGCCGTCGAGGTAGAAGTGCGCGGCGTCGTCGTTCGGCGGCTTCGGGAACTTCGCGCGGAGCGCGGCGATCTCCGGCGGTTCGGGCGAGCCCTTGTCTTGCGACGTCACGCTCCACTTCTTGCCGTCGAAGACGAGGCGCACGGTGACGGCCTCGTCGTCGCTGCTCTCGGTGCCGTCGATCGGGAGCGCGCCGTACGTCGCGAGGACGATCTCGGTCGACGAGCGCACGTCGATCGCGCGCGGCTCGGCGGTGCTCGGTACGCGCAGGCGCTTGAACGCTTGCACGACGCCCGATCGCGATCCCGGCGCGAACCGCTCGATCGCCAGCCAATCGCCCGCGCACTCTTGGCCGATCACGATCACCGCGCCGTCGCTCGTCACGGCGACGCTGTCGGGGCGAACGCGCGTCTTGCACGGCGCGCGTCCGGGCGTCGCGATCGGCTCGCTCGCCGGCGCGCCCGGCTTCGCGCCGATGACGGCGAAACGTCCGCCCTGCACGACGAGGAGCGAACCGCCCTGCCAAGGCTGCGCGCGCGTGAACGTCGTCCCGAGCGCGCCGCTCGAAGCGACGTGCTCCCAACGCGCAGCGGTGCGCCGGTACGCATCCGACACGACCCACACGAGCGGCTCGCCGCCCCATCGCGTGAGCACCGCCCACGCCGTTCCGGGCTGCGCGCCGGTGAGCTCGGCTAGGACGCGCTGACCGCCGAAGCCGCCGTCATCGCCACCCACGCGCGGTCCGTGCTTCGGATTGCTCTTCGGGAAGCGCTTGTCCTCGGAGAGGTTCACGCTCCCGAGCGGCGGCAGACCGTCGAGCATCTCCGGCGCCGCGACGATCGCGTCGGGCGTCACGCGCCCGAAGCGCGCCGTCGTGCAGCCGTACATGCCGTCGCGCTCGCACGCCGCGACGAACGTCGTCGCGCCGAGGCGATGCACGACGAGCGTCTCCACGCGTTCGGCGATCGCCGCGAGAGAAAGTCCGGACGGCGGGCTCCAGCCGGTGCTCGCGTCGGCGACGTCGGCGGGCGCATCGATCGAAGCGTCGACGGCAGGCGCCGGTGCGGTCGCGTCGATGGGCGCGGGCGTCGGGGTCGCACGCGGCGCGGGCGGCTCGCCGCACGAGAGCGCGATCGTCGCGAGCGCTGCGACCGCGGAAACGAGAGCGCGGTTCATCTGTCCACGAATATCTCATAGGTGCGTTCGAGCGCGGAGCCCGTGAGGAGCGTGGAGCGCGCGAGGTCGACTATGCTGATGCGATGGCAAACTCTCGACGCTTCGCGCCCGCGTTCCTCGCGCTGTTCGCTCCGCTTCCGTTTGCGTGCGATGCGCAGCGCGCCGCGGCGCCGCCGGAGACCGCGCCGATTCCGACCGCTGCGGACGTCGCGAGCAGCGCTGCTCCGATCGCCGCGAGCGCGAGCGCTCCCGTCGCGAGCGCGCCCTCGAGCGCACCGCCCGCGAGCGCACCGCCCGCGAGCGCGCCCGTCGCGAGCGCCGCGCCCGCGTCGAGCTCCGACGACTGCGGCGACAACGAAAACTGCGCGCGCGGGAACATGTTCGGCGATCAAATCGGCGACGCGTTCGGCGCAGGCGGCATCGGGCTCGCTGGCGGCGACGCGGGCGCGCCGCGCGACGGCGGCGCGCGCATCGCCGGGACGATCAAGCTTCGCCAGGGCCCGACCGTCGTGAACGGGCGCCTACCGCCGGAGGTCATCCAGCGGATCGTTCGCCAAAACTTCGGGCGCTTCCGCCTTTGCTACGAGGCGGCGCTGAGGAAGAAGCCGAAGCTCGCCGGCGACGTCGTGCTCCGCTTCGTCATCGCGCGCGACGGCAACGTGTCGAGCGCAAACGATCACGCGTCGACGATCGCCGATCCGTACATGGTCGCGTGCGTGCTTCGCTCTTTCGGCAGCTTGTCGTTCCCGCAGCCGGAGGGCGGAATCGTGACGGTCACGTACACGATCAAATTCTCGATCGACTGATCGCCCGATGCGCGCACGACGCGCGCGGCACGCGCGCAACGGCGGCTCCGCCGTCCTTCGGCGCGCTCGCGCTGGCTTCGCTCCTTTGGACGCCGCCGGCGGCGGCTGGCTCTGATCAGAGCGTCGCGAGCTTTTCGAACGCCGCGCGATCGCGCGCCGGCAGCGCGCCGAGGATCGCCTCGGCCGCCGCAGTGGCCGTCGCGCTCGCGTTCTTCACGAGCGCCTTGCCGCTCCTCGTGAGGACGGCGTACGTGGCGCGGGCGTCGTGCCCGCCCTCTTCGCGCGCGACGATCCCGCGGCGCTCGAGCGGCGCGAGAAGGCGCGTGACGCCGGACGGCGTAATCGCCAGACGGCGCGCGAGATCGACGCGGCGGAGCCGCTCGTCCGGCGCCTCCGCCAGGTGGTGGAGCGCTGCGAAATCCGAGAAGCTCAAGCCGTGGCAGGCACCGAGCTCGGCGTCGACGCGGCTCTCCCAAAGCGCGACGGCGCGGCGGATGCTGAGCAGATGTTCGAGGGACGACATGCATCGAGCGTGCGTCCTAATGATTGCTTAGTCAAGTATCTGTCACGCACTTCCTGGTGAACGCAACGCGTGTCATGATGCCTCGCTTCATGGACGTCGAGCGCATCATCGTTCCGTTTCCGACGGCCGAGGACGCGATCCCGGTGGCGACGCAGTGCCGCTCGAGCGTGCTCATGGCGTCGATCCAAGCGATCGAGCAGCACGGCTGGATGGATGCGTACAAACGCGCGGTCGATCCCGCGGTGCTCGCGAGCATCCAGACGGCGCTGGTCGGATCGTGGCTCCCGATCGAGACGGCGGCCGCGCACTACGGCGCGTGCGACGCGCTCGGCGTCTCGCCGCTCGAGCAGCTCGACATCGGCGGCGCCGTCGTGCGGCGCATGCAGCAGACGCTCCTCGGCACCATCGCGAAAGTCGCGCGCGCGAGCGGCGCCGTCAGCCCGCTCACCGCGCTCCGTCGCTTCAATCAGCTCCACGCGCGCAGCTGGGTCGGCAGCGCGGGGCGCGTCGTCGAGCTCGGGCCGAACGACGTGCGGCTCGACGTCGTCGGCCTTCCGCTCGTGCACATCGCGTATTTCCGGACCTCGTACCGCGGCTTCCTTCGCGCGGGCGCGCAGCTCTTCGCCGAGCACGTGATCGTCACCGAGGTCGAGCCGATGCACCCGGCGAACGCGGTGAGCTATCGATTCGCGTGGTCGTGAGCGCGACGTAACCCGATCGGGTGACGAGGTCTCGCGTTTTCGCGCGTGATCAAGAAAAGATCACGGAAGGTTCATTGCGCGGAAAGCGCAGGCTCCTATTGTCGCCTTCCATTCGCGGAGGGATCGATGAAGCGTACGTTGACGAACGTCGGAGTGGCTGCTGCGCTGTTCGGGTTGGGCTGGGGCTGCACGATGGCGCAAGACGGGAACGCCGCGTCGACGGAGCAGCCGATGGCGTACACGGGCCCGACCGGCATCGCGGTCCCCGTCGTCGCGCCGCCGATGGGCCTCACGAACGCGCCCGTGTCGTGCGATCTCGCGCAGTACTTCCCCGACGGGGACGGCGCAGCGGGCGGATGGACGACCGGATCGTGCAACGGCGCTTCGTACTCGGCGAACGTCAAATGGTACCCGCCGTCGGTCTGCTCGCTCGACGAGCTCTTCGACACGTGGGAAGGGCCGAGCGTGCCGTACCTCGGCACGCACTGCCGCGCCGCGATGGCCGGATCGTACCAGCGGCGCTCGATCTACTCGCGCTCCGCGTTCGTGCCGAGCTCGTCGCCGCCGAAGCGCGGAATGTTCCCGCGCACCGACGGACCGCCGCCGTACAACAACAACCAATGCAGGTGCATCGACTTCGGCGACGGCCAGCCGCCGCTCTGCGGAGTCTACGGCTACGAATACGTCATCTGCCCGTTCAGCCCGACCGACAACTTGAACGATCAGGTCCTCGCCAATCGGACGGCGGAGCTCAATCAGCACGTCATGGGCTATTGCAATCCGGGGACGACGGCGCTCGGCGCGCATGGCAGCGGCACGTACGCGGTCGTGTACGCGTACGATCCGAAATGCCCGAACTGCGTTCCGTGCCCGTGATCTCAGTCTGACGGCTTCGGCTCGTATTTGCGGAGGAGCTTTCGCAGCTCCGCGTGCGCCATCACGACGTCGGGCTCGGCCTGAAGCGCTTCGAAATACTTTCGCGCGAAGCCCGCGCCGTTCTCGTCGGGCACGAGGAGCTCCGCGGCGGTGCGTTCGAGCGCGGTCGCCTCCACGTCCGGGAGCTCGTCCTCTTCGAGGAGCTCGTCGGCGCGCGCCGCGAGCTCGCTCACCGGGTGAAGCCAGGCGAACGCTGGGTCGTTGATGAGCAAATGCAAAAGCGCGCCCGGCCCGCCGACGGGGCCGTGCGCGCTCTCGTACTCCGCGCGCGCGATCGCGAGGAGCGTCTTGTGAAGCGCGAGCAATCCTTCGCGGAGCGCTTCGAGCCGAGCATGGGATTGTGAGGGAGGCACGCGCGAGAGCCTAGCCCCAGCGCGTGCCGTTCGACCAGACGCGCGAGCTCAGTGCTCGACGCCCGCCGCCGCCGCCGCGGCCATGAAGTGCTGGTACTTGAGGTTGGTCGGATCGTTTCCGAAGTACGAGAGCGCCGCCGCTTGCAATGCCGGCCACGTGAGGCCGAACACCTGCGAGTGCGCGACGCTGTAGACGCCGATGATCTCGCCCATCGTGAGCGCGTCCGTTCCCGAGTTCGCTGCGCGCAAGAACTCGAGGATGTCCCACTCCGTGCCGTCGCCCGCAGCCGGGCAATACGTCTCGAGGCGCTTCGGCGGCGACGCGCAATCGACCGGATACGGCGGGCTGTGCACGTTGTTCAGCACAATCGGGCCAGTCTGCGTGATGACGACCCGCTGCGTGAGGACCTCTTTGTAATAGACGAACATGCAGTCGCTTTGATCGGTGCGGTTGAACGTGCGCTGCGAGACGAAGTGCGCGAAGCCTTCGGTGTGCGCCGTGCTGAAGTCGTGCTGCGACTGGAGGCAATGAAGCTTGTTCGCGCTCACGACGAAGTCGCACGTGCACACTTCCGGGACGCTAGGAGGCCACGAGCCGGGGTAGTTGATCGCGAAGTTCGATCCGAGCGCGTGGTACTCGAGCTGGTGCCCCATCTCGTGCGCGATGACGAACTTCTCCGTCGTCGTGTCCTTGTGGTTCACGCCGATGCTGAGGCCGTAATACGCGACGCCGCCCGCCGCGCAGGCCTCCGCCCACGTCGCGCCGGCGACGCTCGGACAACCCGAGTTCGAATAGACCTTGTAGAGCTCCGGCTTGAGGCCCGAGTCGCTCATCGAGAGAAGCTGCCCCGCGACCGCCGCGACGCGGAACGCCGGCGTCGCGCCGCCCGACGCGAGCGACGCCGAGTACGACGTGACACCGGTCGGAACGCTGAACGTCGACATGAAGTAGTCGTTGCCTTCGCACATCAGCGCGCCACCGACCGTCGTGTCGGTGCAGCTCTGATCGACTTGCTTCTGCCACGTCTTCAGCACCTCGTACGTCGTCGAGCCGTTCGACAGGTGCGTGGACACCGTGGCGTCCCACGCTCCCGAGCGGAGGCGCATGCTCGTGCATCCGTTCCCGTCGAGCTGCACGGTGTAGCCGCCCGACAGCATCCCCTGCGGGCGCACCCAAATTTGCGCGAAGCGCGCCGGGATCGCCGACGGGATCCAGATCGATCCGCCGCCGAGCGTGAAGATGTAGCGGCCGTCGGCCAAGTAGTCTTCGCCGAAGTGCGCGTCGGTGAAGCTCACGTTGTACGTCGCGCAGATTTGGACGAGCGGCGGGATGACGCGGTTGATGTCGCCGCCGATGACGAGCCCGTCGGTGGTCATCACCGGCGCGGGGCGCGGCGCGCCGACGCCGACGAGCCCCGCGACCTCCACGGCCGCCTCGGACGGCGCGGTCGTCGCGGCGAGATCCGCGAAGGCTCCGGAACGATCGCGCAAACGTCCGCTCGGCGCGCCGGTGCGCGCGCGTGCGCCGGCCATCGCGAGCGGCCCGCTCGCGTCGCGTGTCGACACGAACGCGCGCGCGTAGTCGGGCGCGAAGATCGCGTGCAGCGTGTCGGACGCGATCTGCTTCGCGACGCCTTCCTCGACGACGTTCGCGAGGAGCATGATCGCCGTCGGCGCGTTCGTGCTCTGCACCGGGAGCTCGTCGAGCGATACGCGGAGCGCGCGCGTCTCGCTCGCCGCGAGATCGATGCTCGCGACGCGCACCGCGATCGCGTCGCGCACGCCGAGCGCGACGGCGTACACGTCGACGCGCTGGCTCGCCGCGCGGTGGCTCTCGATGCTCGCGACGAGCGTGCCGCGCACCTCCACCGCGCTATCGGCGCCGGTCTCCCACGCGACGACGACCGGCGGGGCGGACGCCGAGTCGCCGACGCCGACCGTCGGTTCGGTCCTCGCGTCGCGCGCGCTTCCGCCGCCTTCGGAGCTGCACGCGGCGACCACCGCGCCGACCGACACGACACCGAGCGCGAGCTTCACGCCGCGCATTCCCTTCGCCACGCTGTTCATTCGTCGCCTCCTCGTTGGCCGGATCCGTCCGGTCCGTGGAGGCGCAAGCTAGTTGTGCGTCGCGAGCGCGGTATTGATCGAAACGTAATCAGTCACTGAGCCGACGGAGACGCGCGCGTTTGCGGAAGCAATCGAAGAAGGATCAAGCCAAGGAAGCACGTAAGTCGCAAACGCGCGCGGTCCGCGCTGGATCGCTCCGCTCAGTGGAAACGATCGCGCCGGTTGTCGATCGCGACGCGCGTCGGCGTCGCGGACTGGTTCGACGTGGTGTTGACCGACGGCAAGCGGCGCGCGCTGTCGAGCATCAAGCCGTCGTCGCCGCCGCGCGCGCCGTTGTGCGCGCCGCACGCGAGCGCCGAGAGCGAAAGAGAGAGAGCGAAAAAGCCAAGAGCGAAGCGAGTGAACAAGGGAAGTCTCCTAGGTAAGAGGTCCTGCCTCGATTGGCGGACTGTCGAGTGACCACTGCACGCGATGCGCCAGCCGCGCGCGGGCTCCGTGGCGCGCGTCAATGCGCGCGAAACGCCGTGTTTCTCGGGCGATCAGCGCGCCGGCGTGATCGAGTGACAAGCCGCGTTGCGCCAGACCCGGAACGCTGCGTCAGTCATCCGTTTGAATTTGGCTGACGCGGGAATACCTCGGCCATTCCGAGCAGTAACCCGCGCGTTGGCGGCGTTGCGGCGAATACTGAAAATATGTACAGTACTGAAGCCGTGGGCCTCGTACTCGTCGATGCCGTTCATGTCCGCGTCGTCTGCGACTCGTGTCGCACGGCGACCGCGGAGGTCTGCGCGAAGCGCGCGCTGGCGATCGAAGCGCGTCTCCAAGCCGTGCCGAAATTCCGCGCGGTGGGTTGGCATCACGACGCCGGCTTCGAAGGGCGAACGCGCGCGATCGAGCAAGCGCAGCGCGTCGGATCGGGGCGGTGGTATTGCCCGACCTGCGCGCGGCAGACGCACCTCTAGGTTCACGCGCGCGCTCGCGTGCGCCGTCGGCGTTCACACCCACGAGATGCGCAGCACCATATCCATGTCGCGCCGCTGCTCGGTGAGCTCGCGCCAGTGGACGCTGCTCGCGACGAGGCTCGCGAGCGCCGCGTAGTACGCCCCGAGCGCGGTGCGGAAGTACTTGATGCGCACGAGCGGGCAGCCCTTGCACACGATGTCCATGTCCTTCGGACCGATCTTGTAAGCGACGTGATCTCCGCCGTCGAAGATGCGGCCCCAGATGCGATGTCCCTGCCGATAGACGTGCCACGGCGTCGCGCCCGCGCCGGCCGCGACGCTGCCGACGGTTCCGACGAACGTCTTCTGCGTTCGCAGCGCGACCGCGTTCCCCATGGCGCGCATCTCGTCGCGCGTGAGCTCCATGCGGTCGCACGCGGAGTAGTGCTCGGCCGCGAGCTCGATCGGCAGCCACACGCCGGGCGTGAGCGTCTGTATCTGCGTGTGCAGCGCGGCAGGGAGCGCGGCGAAGTAGCGCGCCTCCCAGCCCATCTGGCGCACGCTCTGGAGCGACGCCGCGATCAGCGTCGAACGCGCGCGCTTCACGACCGGGTAGTCCCCGTTCGGGAACTGCGGCGCGAGAAAGACGGTGCGCGGAGGCATCGCAGCGTAGACAAATCGTACGCGCGCGTCGCCTGTCTGCGAAGCGAGTTTTACTTCCGCACGTCCGCGGCCATGCGCTTGGCGATGCGCAGTCCCATCTCGAGGGCTTGTCGGTAATTGAGGCGCGGATCGCACATCGTCGCGTAGTTCTTGTCGAGGTCCGCCTCGGTGATCCCCGCGGCGCCGCCGGTGCACTCGGTGACGTCCTCGCCTGTGAGCTCGAAGTGGACGCCGCCGAGCTGCGTGCCGCAGCCCGCGTGAACGTCGAACGCGAGCTCCACCTCGCGGAGGATGTCGTCGAAGCTTCGCGTCTTCAGCCCCGACGACGTCGACAGCGTGTTGCCGTGCATCGGATCGGCGACCCACAGAACGCGCCGCCCCGATTTCTTCACGGCTTCGACGAGCGCGGGGAGCGCGTCGGCGATCTTCTTCGCGCCCATGCGCGTGATGAGCGCGATCTTTCCGGGCTCGTCCTGCGGGTTCAATCGCTCGATCAATTCGACCGCGTCCTTCGGCGCGACCGACGGCCCGAGCTTGATGCCGATCGGGTTCGCGATGCCGCGGAAGAACTCGATGTGCGCGCCGTCGAGCGCGCGCGTGCGCTCGCCGATCCACGGAAAGTGCGTCGTCAGATCGTACATCCCGCTTCGACGCGGCACCGCGCGCGTCTGCGCCGACTCGTAGAAGAGGTTCAAGCCTTCGTGCGACGTGTAGAAGTCGACGCGCGTGAGCTCCTCGATCGTGTTCTCGCCGAGCGCCTCCATGAAGCGCAGCGCCTCGGCGAGCTGCCGCGTCGAGCGCTCGTACTCCTGCCGAAGCTCTTCGGGCACCGACGCGCGCTGGAAGAACGCGAGGTCCCAGTACTCCGGGTGATGCACGTCGGCGAAGCCGCCCGCGCTGAGCGAGCGAATGAAGTTCAACGTGAGCGCGGCGTGCTGATACCCCGCGACGAGGAGCTGCGGATCGGCGCGCCGCGCGTCCGCGTCGAACTCCGGACGGTTCACGAGATCGCCGAAGTAGCTCGGTAGCGCGACGCCGTTCTTCTCCTCCGTCGGCTTCGATCGCGGCTTCGCGTATTGCCCGGCGAATCGCCCGACGCGAATGACCGGTTTGTGCCCGCCGTGGATCAAGACGAGCGACATCTGAAGAAGGATCTTCAGCTTGTTGGCGATGATCGGCGAGCGGCAGTCCGCGAGCGTCTCCGCGCAGTCGCCGCCTTGAAGCAAGAACCGCTCGCCGCGCTGCGCCTCCGCGAGCTGCGATTTCAGGCGCTCGATCTCCCACGACGTCACGAGCGGCGGCAGCGCACGGAGCTTCGCGACCGCGGCGTCGAGCGCGGCCGCGTCTTCGTACTGCACCTCTTGCGCGTGCGCCTTCGACTTCCAGCTCTCGGGGGACCACGGCTGCATGGCGTCGATTCAGTAA
>Ga0100403_1001831_pt1 | contig 18152 bp, 14 predicted proteins | sample CryGeymet201501t_FD_83663 | JGI IMG/M metagenome (GOLD analysis project Ga0100403, IMG submission 83663) | Groundwater microbial communities from Crystal Geyser aquifers in Utah, USA - Crystal Geyser metaG 2015-01t | ecosystem: Environmental > Aquatic > Deep subsurface > Groundwater | place...
GTCCATCCTTGATGCTCCTCTTATGTTGATCAGTTTGTTGCAAAACCAATCAAATCATAAAGAGCGTCAGATGGACATTTTTGTATCTATTTCTCGATCAACCCCAAATTTTGGATCAGAACCTCTTAGGATCAGGCCAATCTCTTAGAGCCTAAGGAATTGAGCGAGGAAATGATCCTAAAAATTTGGAGTGTGATTTTGGTTTCAAATGCTGATTTAGGCTAAAGATCAATCGGTACGCACTTTTCATGTTTTGAGAAAATGTCAGAGTTGGCTAAGGATAGGAAGACTTCCTATTTCGCTTCTGAACTTGGGTTTTGCGAAAAAAGGGTCATCCTAATTTCGTGGAAATTCATAGAGATCTTTGAATAACAACTCTATCTTAAAATGGGTCTGAGCATTGATAGGCCGTCATGGATCGATATCCTTCGTCACCTGTCCCTGAGCAGTGCTTGTAATAGAACTCCCAACGTTGAAAATCTCTGTGATCCGGCATGGCCTTTCTAAAGAGCATGCCATCGCCGGTAAATGCCGCCCCGGGGGCCGTGGAGTTGGTGTCGCTTTCTGGAAGCATATAGGGACTGGACCCACATCCAGTGAGAAGGAGCAGTATCCAGGCTCCAGTGGCTAAGTAGGCTTTGATCTTCAAACTCCCCATGACTTGAAGATTTTACCTTTTCTAAAAGGCTGATACCATAGACTTTTGCCTTTGAGTTGAAAAACCATCCAAATTAGGGGAACTTTAGTCTTATGCTTTATCAAAGAACTCTGCGAAAGCCTGTGTCTGTGAGCGGAATAGGACTTCACTCGGGAAAGCCCGCTCAACTTGTTTTTCGTCCAGCTCCCGCTGGCTCGGGCATTCACTTTGTTCGAAGGGATCTTCCCGGATCCCCCTCGATTGCGGTCAATGCGTCCAATGTGCAAGCCACACAACTGGCAACCACCTTGGGCAGTCGAGACTTCCAGGTGGCCACCATTGAGCACTGCCTGTCGAGTGTGGCCGCCTACCGAATAGACAACCTCATCATTGAACTTGAGGGACCCGAAATTCCCATTTGTGATGGAAGTGCCAAAGAGTTTGCTCTCAAAATTTTGGAATCAGGATTTGTCGATCAAGATCAGCCTCGCAAGTATCTCTATGTCACAAAGCCCATCTTAGAGGGAAACGAAGAAAAGCACGTTTACGTTTTTCCTTACAATGGGCTGAAGGTGAGTGCCACCATTGATTTTCCTCATCCAGCCATTGGAAAACAGCAGCTTGAGATCGAGATCAATGAAAAAACCTTTGCCAGGGAGATCGCCGGGGCGAGAACCTTTGGTTTCTTAAAAGACGGTGAGGCTCTTCAAGCAAAGGGACTTGCTCTTGGGGCGTCTTTGGAAAATGCCATCGTCCTCGATGATGACGGAGTGATGAATCCAGAGGGCTTGAGATTTCCAGACGAATTCGTGCGCCACAAGGTTTTGGATGCCCTTGGTGATTTGGTCACTTTGGGGGCTCCCTTGCTGGGTCATGTGGTTCTTTACAGAGCCGGCCACGACTTAATGAACAAAATGGTCAAAAAGCTCGCTCAATCCATGGGAAGTGTTCAATTGACCGAGCTTGGAGGCCTAAATCCCGAGCTTCCCGTTGACCCAACGCGCCCTCCAAGCTAGATATTCTCGGAAGAGTCTTCCTGGAGGGAAATTATGATCATAGGCGTGCCTAAAGAAATCAAAATCAGTGAAAATCGCGTAGGTCTCACCGAGGCCGGAGTTCAGCAGTTGGTGGCCGAAGGTCACACCCTTTATGTGGAAAAAGATGCCGGACTTGGTTCTCTCATCACCAACGAGCAGTATGAAGCCGCTGGTGCTAAAATTTTGGATACAAAAAAAGAAGTTTATGAAAAGTCTCAAATGATCATTAAGGTGAAGGAACCCCTTCCTGATGAATACGATTTGATGCAAGAAAATCAAATCATGTACACTTATCTTCATTTGGCCGCAGAACCAAAACTCACGAAAGTTCTTTGCGAGAGAAAAGTAAAAGCCGTGGCCTATGAAACCATTCAAATGGCCGATGGCTCTCTGCCTCTTTTGACGCCAATGAGCGAAGTGGCTGGAAGAATGGCCACACAAATCGGAGCCTTTTACTTACAAAAAGATCATGGCGGAAAAGGAATCCTTCTTGGAGGAGTGACCGGAGTTGAGCGCGGAAAAGTCGCCATCATTGGTGGTGGAGTGGTTGGAGTGAATGCGGCTAAAATGGCGGTTGGCCTTGGAGCTGACGTGACCATTTTGGATGTGAACAGAAACCGTTTGGAGTACTTGGATCATATTTTTCAAGGTCGCATCCACACTCTTTATTCGAACATGCAAAATATCGAAAAGACAGTTGAGGCCTGTGACCTTTTGGTTGGAGCTGTTTTGATCACCGGAGCAAAAGCTCCAACTTTGGTAACCAAGGACATGGTTAAGAAAATGAGTCAGGGCAGTGTGGTTGTGGACGTGGCTGTGGATCAGGGTGGATGCATTGAAACCTGTCGTCCAACCAGCCATCAGCACCCCACCTTCGAAATCGACGGGGTGATTCATTACTGCGTTCCAAATATGCCAGGTGTCGTTGCCAGAACTTCGACTTATGCATTAACCAGTGCCACCTTTAAGTACGGATCGATTATCGCACAGATGGGCGTTGAAGATGCCGTCGCAAAAGATCCTTACCTAATGAAAGGCCTCAACGTTTACGGTGGATACGTCTGCTATGAACCTGTAGCCAAAGATCTCGGCATGGAGTACAAGGCCTACAAACCTTTATAAGTTTTAATAGGTGCCGACTCCTTTTACGCGACTCCTTGAGTCGCGTAAAAGTAGTAGGGCGCCCTTTGACTTCACTGAAGTCTTCGGAACTGGATGCGTCTTCCGAAGAGTCGAGATGAATGTATGTGTCTCCATTTAATGTTAACTGACAAATTCCCGCTTGGGGAGTCTTGTTAAGGGCACCGGACTGAATTGAAAAAATAGGGATGGTATCGCCAAAAATAATCTTATAGCACTCTCCTTTTATTTAGAGCCATTTGACGATAGGTCATTTGGCTCTAAATAGGATAACTAGTTAGTTTCCCCAATCTGGGAAAGTCTCAGTGGTGCCCTGACATTTTAGAGTGTCGATCATTTGTGGATGCTCTCCAGATCCTGTGGACTTGTCAAAGAGCGCGAAGTCGCCCTCTAAAAAGCCAACGGCTAGGAACGAGTCCGACGTAAAAGATATCAGGCCATTTTTGGTGGAATCACTAAATGTCAAAGCTTCAATTTTCCCCAAAGAGGAAATTGCCGCCTTATCTTTTAGGAAATTTAGTGAAACATAGATTTCCGTTTGATTTGCACGAGTTCTGTCCGAGGATGTGCAAGAGAATCCCCAAATGTTAGCCTGAGCTTGAAACGCAAATGAAGCTAGCAAAATTAAGCCATAGATTTTTCCCATAAAATTGATCTCCTTTTAAAAGTTCCAAGAAATTTCTAAATTCTTGATTTAATTAAATCCAACAATGTATTTGTATCTTTGTAATTGACAAAACCTACTCCACCCCAAGGTCTCATCTTTCAATGATTTGGGAATGTCGCGAGGTCTCACATTCAGAGCGAAGAAGGAATCCAGAGGCATCCTTCATCCATCTTGCAAAAAGTTTTTAAGCGATTGGCCTGGCAACTCCTATCGAGATTGGGGTCAAAAGTGGAATGGCAAGAGCCCAATAGGTCAGGACTAGAGGTCACCCATGCACAGACGGGGTTGGCGTCACAGATCTTTTTGCGGCGAAAGTCGCAGAATGTGGAGTTGCCATCAAGTCTGTGCATACAGTAACCCTCGTTCGCACCATTCGTCTTAGTGGATCGTGGCTTTGAATCTTTTGGCATGGGTGTATGGGCCCAAGCCATCCCTGACATTAGGGAAAAAGTGATTGAGAGCAATAGAGTTGGTAAAAGACGTTTCATAAATACCTCCATTTTCATATATATTATTGAACGGTTAGATCATGTGGTGATGCCGAATTCGATTCATCAGCTGCAGAATTTCAAATGAGACCTCCTTTTATACCACCCGGTTAAGAGTCGGGTGGATGCGTTTGAATTTAAACAGTGGCGGGCGAGAACCTACTTATTAACACATTCGATGGATTGAATTTTCTAAGTTTCTATCTCACTTTTTCACTTGAGTGGACGAGTCAGGCGGCGAGGCAACTTTGGGTTCAACGACCCCAAAAAGAAAGTTGCGCCTCCGTTGGCAATTTCATTTCGAACTCCTCTATTTAATCATCGCGCAACTAATGATGTTTTCCTCTCCATCGAAGACAAGGCCTCCTGAAAGATACAAAGCATAGCTTGACGGGAGCAGAGATGTGCCTTTGATCGAGATGTCCTGATCGCTGATGAGGCCATCTCCATTTGTGTCGGCCTTGATCACATACCAGATCTCCATCTGATCACTAAATTGAATGAATTCAACAGAGGCTTCTTGGGTTGGGCTCGAATAGCTGACCTTTTCTTTCACAGTTCCTGTGACGGGGTCGGTGGTTCTTCCTTCGCTGACGAGTTTTCCAACCTCACTTCTGTCATGGAACAACTTGCCTTTAGGTCCTGCGTATAGTGCGCAGTTGGGCTGGATGGGGACAACAATTTCTGCAAATGCAACACCACTTGATAAGATGAGTGATAGAGCCGAGAAGGCGACGGTTAGTTTTTTCATTCTTATCTCCTTTTTTGCCTTTTTGTTTGTTGGTTCAAAATTTTAATCTTTGACCAAATTGTTTGATTCAATAAAAACCTAATTTTCAAAGCCTTCGAGTTCTATAGCTCGACCTCCCAAGATGACCGATTCAATGGTTTGTAAGTTTGAGATTGAAGACAAAGGACTCTTTTTTAGAATGATGAGGTCTGCGATGGCTCCCTCAGCGATCACCCCTCGATTGTTATCTAGGAACCGGCCGGAGTGAGATGTTGCTGATTCAAGAACATCCCAACGATTCATCCCAAATTTTTCCATATGCAAGAGTTCTCGATGAAGGGTGTAGCCAATGATAGTGCCCACGTTTCCTCCGTCGCTTCCCGCGATCAGATGGACACCTCCTTTGTAAAGCGACATGAGGGCCTGCTTCTGGCTTTCGATTTCGTTTTGCTCAGCGCTCCAGTCCGCAAACTTTTTTGAACTCTCATCATAAAGTTCAGGGAGCCAATAGGAGACGAGGAGACTCAAGGGGGAAATCATTTTTAAGAGCGTGTTTTCCAAGATAGATTTCTTTTCTGAAGGATTCTTCATGAGTCCAATGTCAGAATAGATGGCGATGGTTGTAATGGCTGAGACATGATTTCTTACAAGACTTTCGATAACCTCATTCGGTGCAGGTCCACTGGGAAGATGCGTGAACGCGTTGAGTCCCAGTTCGGCTAAGTCACCAACCGCTTTCCAACTGCCAACGTGGGCCACGGTCTTCTTGTTGTTTGCTTTCGCTTCTTCAATAATTGATTTTGCAATCACGAGGGGCATATCTTCTCGATCTGCAGAGATGGGGGAGTCTTTGTGACTGTCGTAGACGAACTTTATGACGTTCGGATTTCGGCTTTGGATGAGCTTCTTCACTTTTGATTTTACTTCTCGAATCCTTTTGTCCAGGTCTTTTCCGGAGAGGGCCTGACCCTTGTCATCCTTGACTTTAATCGTAATCGCGTCTGGGAAGCCTGCAACGGAGTGGCCGCCATCAACCACAAAGAGTGGGCCAGAAACATAGACATTTGGGTGCACTATTTTTTGATCTCTCTGCCTTCGTCTTAATTCAAAAATATTCGAACCCATGGTCTTATCCGGATTGTCTCCAGCATCACTAGGAGCAAATAGGTCCAAATAGGAGGTTTGACCGGCTCTCAGCATTCGATGCCCCATCTCTTCTTGAGTGACGAAGTCGTGAAACTCCTCTCCATAGGCACCTCGGGGAGGAACGTTGTCTCCCCAATTGTGCACGTGAAGGTCCATCAGACCAGGTAGGAGCCATTGGCCTTTTCGGTCTAATTGCCGAAGGGAATGCGGAAGCTCTGGGAGAATAGTGCATTTGAGAATCTTTTTAATTTTATTCTTCTCAATGAGGAGGTGCCCGGGATAGGACTCTTTTTTTTCTGGGTTTATGATTGTCGCGTTTTTGATCAGGGTCATTGAAGAGGGATTGATTTCACCTCTATTTAAGTCACAGGTTGAGTTCGGCGCGGACTGGGGTGAGTTCCCCCATAAGATGGATAGGCTGACAATTAAAGTTTCAATGGTTTTTTTCATAAGTCCCTCCTTTGATTAGGTAAACTAATCTTAGTGATCTTTCGGGTCTATGGATGCACAAGTGGTTGTAGAACTTTCATGTCCAGCTAAGATCAATCATATTAAGTATTTGGCTTGCTTTTGTGCGCATATTTAAATACTTTGCGCAGTTATGAAAAAGAGCTCCGACAAAGACCTTCTTTCCGTTTTTAATCAACTTCGAAACAAAGAGCTTTATCGGCTCGTGAATCGAGCTCCTCAGAGTCGAAGCGAAGTTCTTGCGGGCGTGGGCTTTTTGTCCTTGTTGAAAGAGGAAAGATCGTTAGAGCGCTACAGTAAAAATTTTGCGAGTCAAATTCGCGCGCATGGATTGAGTTCGCTTGTGGATCTGATCTCTTCAAGTTTGAATGGCTCCGACACTTCTTTGAGCTATTTTGAGTTGTTCGAATCAGATCGAAGATCGGATTTAGATTTCGAAAAGTGGAGCCTTTATTTCCATATAGGTCAGATTCATCTGCAGAAGAGGTCCTTTGAACTGGCCAAAATCTTTTTCTTGAAATCGGAGGAAGTGGGAGATTCATTAGATCTTTCACTCCTTGCTTGGCGATCAAAGTTCAATAAGTTGATCTGCGATCTTTACTTGGGAGACTCGTTCTTCCAGACCCAACTTGACCTCTTGCATGAGAGTCTTTGGAATCTAGAATTTGAAGCTCGCTTTTATTGCTTTGAACTCCTTCTTTGGATGGAAATCTATCTCTGCAATTACGACAAGGCCTATTCCTTGTGTGAGAAAATGGAGGCCATAGCCCATTCGAACCAACAGAAGGAAACTCTCCGGCTCATTTACGTTGCACAATATTTTCTTTTTCTTCTGGGCGTTTGTGAGGAGCCTATTTCTAAGGCTCCTGCTGGAGATTCATTGACTGACGAGTTGAGAAGAGTGCGCTCCTATGCCACCACCTCTGAGAGGCGGTTGATGGCATTGAGCGAAGAGTGGGCTTTGACCATCAATCCGGTAGAAATTTATTTTCTCATTGCAGGTCTTTATCATGTCCTGATGGACTTAAATAAGGCGGCAAAGTTAATTTCTATTCACTCTCATTTTTCCCACTTTCTATTAAAGCGAAGCCCTCTTCTTCCGGCAGCAAATCTCAATCGGTACTTATACCTGGCTCATTCGAGCCTCAATCACTTTTATGAGGCCGTTCAGTATAGAGAAGAAGCTCTTAAGGGGTATCGAGCTCTCGTCGTTTCTGGGAGAGAATCCTCATGGATGAAAAATATTCTTCCAGAAATGAAGAAAAAAATGGTCTTAGACCGAAGTGCAAAAACCTTGGTGATGGAAGGTCGGAAGATCGACTTAAAAAATAGAGACCTTTCTTTTAAAACCCTAGTCTGTTTTTTTAGAAATCCAAAGGGAATTAAAATTTCTGATCTCTACTTTTCGCTCTACAAAGAAAAATATGATGTGAAAGTACATTCAAGCAAGATCTCAGCCCTTCTTCGCGGAATTAGAACTCTATGTGGAGAGGAAAATCTCTTAGAGCGTCGTGGGGATGGAATCTATCTTTCAAATCAATACATTCCGGTCTTTCATTCAAAGCGCGGCCCAGAGAACAAATCCCACGCTCGAAAGAAGCAGATTTTAAAGCTCTTTTGCGGCAAAAAGGAGCTTACAATTTCCCAGATCCAGCGCCTTGTGGAATTCCCAAGAAGAACCATTCAAAAAGATCTCCAAGAGCTCGTTTCAGAGGGCGCTCTCCTGCAAAAGGCCCAAGGTCGAACCACGAGCTACCGCCTTAGCTAAGGGCATAAGATCTGGCTATCAATAAGAGGTGCCTACTTTATGACGACTCGAAGAGTCACTATAATTTGGTGGGCAACTTTTTTTTTATGACAGGGGTCACTTGCATCTTTGCCGCCCCTCAAGTGGCAAAGATGCAAGTGCCTCCTGTTTTTCTGAAAACTCCAACTGACGAAAGCCCCATCTTTCAGATTTCCACTATCCCAAAGCTAAAATCTGGCGCCTTAAAGAATCCTATCGATGTTTTTTCAGCCCCTCAGCGAGCCAGGATGGCGCCAGCTGTGAGCCCAAGGAGGGGCGAGGGCTGAAAAAACATCGATAGGATTCTTTAAGGAGTCCAATTTTTACTATAAACCCAAGGACAGACATCCAAAAATCTGTTAATTTTCAGGGCTTATGACAAACTCAGAAGACCCACAAAAATCCTCCGCGAAGACCAATCTCTATGATCCGGTAAGGCCCGATATTAATCTCCCTCTGCAAGAGGAAGAGATTCTAAATTTTTGGGACAAAAATCAAATTTTCCAAAAGTCCATGGAGCCGGACAAGGTTTCTGGCAAGGGCAGCGAGACCTTTAGCTTTTATGATGGCCCTCCCTTCGCGACCGGACTTCCGCACTATGGGCACTTGCTGGCGGGAACTTTAAAAGACATCGTTCCCCGGTACTGGACAATGAAGGGCTACAAGGTCCCAAGGCGCTTTGGTTGGGACTGCCACGGTTTGCCTGTGGAGTATGAAATCAATAAGGCCCACAAGATTGAGAGCCGAAAAGACGTTCTTGAAATGGGTGTGGCCAATTACAACGCTGCCTGCCGTGGGATCGTTAAAAGATACTCCGAAGAGTGGAAGACAACCGTTCGACGAATGGGCCGTTGGGTGGATATGGAGAATCCTTATTTCACCATGGACGTCAGCTTTATGCAGAGCGTGTGGTGGGTTTTCAAAGAGCTTTATAAGAAAGGCCTAATTTATGAGGGTTATAAAGTGGTCCCCTATTCGGTGGGGATATCTACACCTCTTTCTAACTTTGAAGCCAATTTGAATTACAAGATGGTTCAAGATCCCGCCATCACCATCACTTTCCCGGTTTTGGGCCAGAAGGATGTCTTCTTGTTGGCTTGGACCACCACCCCTTGGACTCTTCCCTCAAACCTCGGTTTGGCGGTGGGTGAGGAATTGGATTATGTGAAGGTCAAAGAGAAGGCTTTAGGGAAAACTTTTATCTTGGCCGAAGCTTTGTTGAAATCAAGTTTTAAAAATCCGGAAGAGGACGTGGAAGTCCTTGAAAAAATCAAAGGGAAAGATTTGGTTGGTTTGGAGTACGAACCACTTTTTGATTTCTTTAGAGATAAAAAGTCTGAAGGGGCCTTCAAGGTGATCCTTGCAGACCACGTTACGGTAGAGAGTGGAACGGGGATCGTCCACATGGCACCGGCCTTCGGAGAAGAGGATTACCTCGCCTGCGCAAAGGCAGGGATTCCTATCGTCAATCCCGTAGACGATGATGGAGTCTTCACTTCGGAAGTTCCGACCTATGAAGGTCAAAAAGTTAAAGACGCCGATAAGAACATTATTGCTGACCTTAAAAAGTCGGGAAGACTTTTTAAGCAGGACACTCTTCAACATAGCTACCCCTTTTGCTATCGCTCGGATACCCCTCTCATTTATAGAGCGGTTTCCAGCTGGTTTGTGGCCGTCGAAAAGATCAAAGATCAAATCATCGAGAACAACAAGCACACCACTTGGGTGCCAGATCACTTGAGAGATGGTCGTTTCGGAAACTGGCTTGAAAATGCACGGGACTGGGCGATTTCACGAAATCGTTTTTGGGGAACTCCTCTTCCACTTTGGAGAAACGAAGAGGGAGAGATGATTTGCATTGGTTCTAAAGAAGAGCTTGAACAGCTTTCTGGAAAGAAAGTAGAGGATCTTCATATTGATGTGGTGGATTTGATAGAGATTCCTTCTCCAACGGGAAAGTCTCCACTCAAGCGAGTGGAGGGAGTATTAGACTGTTGGTTTGAGTCGGGTTCTATGCCTTACGCTCAACTTGGCTACCCGGAGACCAATCAAGATCAATTCAAAGAAAGATTTCCAGCGGACTTTATTGCTGAGGGGCTGGATCAAACCAGAGGATGGTTCTACACTCTTTCAGTGATTGGAACCGCTTTGTTCAATCAGGCGCCGTTTAAGAATGTGGTCGTGAATGGAATGGTTTTGGCTGAAGACGGTCGAAAGATGTCGAAAAGCCTAAGGAACTATCCTGACCCCATGGAGCTCTTAAAGCAAAATGGGGCCGATGCGCTTAGACTCTATATGATCGATTCTCCCGTGGTCAAAGCTCAGGAATTAAAGTTTTCTGAAAAGGGGGTTTACGATGTGGTTCGAAAGATTTTGTTAAGGTGGTGGAACTCCTACTCCTTTTTTGTGAACTACGCCAACATCGATGGGTTCACCCCAAAGGGTGGGGCGAAAGACTCTCCGAATCTCTTGGATCAGTGGGTTCTCTCTAGGCTTCACGGCTTGATTCAGAACACTCAAGTGGAAATGGACGCTTACCGACTTTACAATGTGGTTCCTAAGCTTCTTCAGTTTATTGAAGAGCTTACGAACACTTATATTCGCTTCAATCGCTCTCATTTTTGGCAAGAGGGCTTCACTGAAGAGAAGCGCTACGCTTATGAAACTCTTTACGAAGTGCTTCACACGCTGTCCCGTTTGATGGCCCCTTTTGCTCCCTTCCTTTCTGAAGTGACTTATCTAAATCTTTCTCAAGTCTTAAATGATAAGAAGGAGAGCGTTCATCTTACAGACTTTCCTGTAGCAGACGCCTCACTTTTTAGATTGGATCTGGAGGAAGCCGTGAGTGCCATGGATGTCTTGGTTCAGCTCGGCAGGAACCACCGAGAAAAGATCAGAGTGAAAGCAAAGGTCCCACTTAAAACGATCAAAATCATTCACAGAGATAAAAAGGTTTTAGAAACCCTTAAAAAGTTTGAGCCCTATTTTGTGGATGAGCTCAACTTTAGAAATGTGGAATACCATTCCAACGAAGATGACTTTGTCCTGGTCTCTGCAAAGGCCAACTTTCCTGTGCTTGGGAAGAGGCTAGGGCCCAAAATGAAAGTCGTAGCTGGAGCCATTCAAAAACTCAAATTAGAAGATCTTCTAAAGCTTGAGAAGGGCGAAACTCTTAATATTGAAGGTGAAGACATCAGTTTGAGTGATGTGGAGATTCGTCGTGGTCCGAAGCCCGGTCTGGATAATGTGTCCACCCATCAAATCGTTTCAATCGAAGTCGATCCAGAAGTGACAGAAGAGCAGGAGCGAGAAGGGCTTGCAAAAGAAGTGATGCGAAAGATTCAAATGACAAGAAAGTCCGCAGACTTTCAGATGGATGATCGCATTCGCTTGGAGCTGTCTTGTGGGCCTCAAGTGACAGAAGCGGTTCGGTTCCACCAGGAAATGATTCTAAAAGAGACTTTAGCTCAGGAGTTTGAACTTCACGAAGTTCAAATAGATCCGAAGGGCAGCCATATCGAAGAAGCGGATGTTGAGGGTCACTCCATTAAAGTTGGAGTGACTGTTCTTCCTCGTAATTGATTGATGGGCAAGCCTGAGGAATTCTCTTTCTCTCCAATTGGATGGATCCAGTCCCCTTACTCGACAAAGTTTGGGGTTCCCAGGCAGCCAGGTCTGGCCCCTTCAATTGTTTCAAGAGTAAAGTTCAAAGACGACTTTAGAATTCAGACAGCACTGAAAGGTTTGGAGCAATTTTCTCATCTCTGGGTGATTTTTGTTTTTCATAAGCATGGGGCTAAGGATTGGAAGCCCACCGTTCGACCTCCAAGATTGGGAGGAGCTAAGAAGATGGGAGTGCTTGCTTCAAGATCTCCACACAGGCCAAACCCGATAGGGCTTTCTGTCGTTGAGCTTGTTCGTCTCGACCTTTCGGCTCCAAAAGGAGCTGAAATCGAGATCCAAGGTGGGGATTTTGTAGATGGCACTCCCGTTTTAGACGTGAAACCCTATATTGCTTATGCGGACGTGATTGAAAACTCTATCTCTGGGTGGGCGTCTCAACCCATTAAAAAGTACTCCGTGAGTTTTACCGAGCAAGCTTTAGCAGAGCTAAAGGACCTGTTTGAAAATGGACACGGGGTGCGGTTTGCAAATGATCTGGAGGGGTTCTTGAAGCAGATCGAAGAGGTCTTAAGTTTAGATCCAAGACCCGCTTCTCAGAAAACCCGAGATGGCGCCGAGGACCCAAAAAGCCAAGGCCAAAACTATGGATTTGAGCTGGCCGGCGTCGACGTTCAATACGAAATCAAAAGTGATGGTTTTTTAGTCTTTAGCTGCAAGATTTTGTCTGACTAATTCCAATTTCAAAAAATAGTCTTCTTTTTCTCTTTCCCTTTTGGGCTCCTCCCTCAAGCGTGACGCGCTTTTAAGGCCTTTAGGCCTTAAAATGAGGGTGAAGGCATGGAGCCTGCGAGCCCAAAAGGGAAAGAGAAAAAGAAGACTATTTTTTGAAATTGGTAGAGTGCGATTTCTACGAGTCCTGTTCTCGGGATTTTTATAGGAAGGAGACTCCCCATTGAAAGTAAAAAAACTGTCCGGGCTGAAGACTATTCTTCGCTTGATACCTCAACGACTAGATTTCCCCAATCTTCCGTTTTTATCAGAGGGACTCTCATTTGTTTAAATTTCTTAGTGGTGGTCGGATGGGGATGTCCGTATTTTTTGTATCGAGCACTGACAAAAGCCATTTTGAGAGAGCGAAGCTTTTTTAAGAATTCTATGGATGTGGAGGTGTAACTTCCGTGGTGACCGACAACCAGAGCGGAAGTTTTAGTGAGAGGTGATCTAAAATAGATATTCCCTTCTAGGTGGCTCGGGGTGTCTCCCGTGATTAGAATTTTTTTTCTTACAAAGAAGGACTGACTGTTCTCATTGCTTTTGCTGAAGACCATACTGGGCGTGTAAACCTCGGAGGAGGCTTCACATTTTTTTATAGAAAGAATTTGTTTTTCTATTGAGAGGTTTTTAGTGGATGCCGCCGTTGGTAGGGCGGCGACGCAGAGTCGAAGGCCTTTTTTTTGAGACTTACGGATGAGGCCTACATGATCCAGATCCCAATGAGAAATATAGAGCCGATTTATTTTTCGCCGGCATATTTTTAAGACGGGCTTTGGGAACCTTTCTCCACCCATATCAAAATGTTCGCAGTCCTTTTGGCTGACAAGGGTGGTCCATTGCCCTTGGCCGACGTCCCAAATAATAAACTGGTCCTTAGGGTGTGGTTTTGGATCTTGGGGTTGGCAGTAGAGAAGGAGACTGCACGTCAGAGATTGAATGAAGGACTTCAGTTCCAACACTTTGCTCGCCTTGTTTGAACCTCAGCTCTCCAGTACATCAACTGTAAGGCTAAAAGGTAAAGTGCTGACGGAACATGAATCAGTTTTTGATGATGGGTTTGAAAATCAAACTGTTCAGCGGCGGAAATGAGGTTGAAAAAAAATCCCCATGATAAATTCGTAAGACCATCAAGAGGAAGAAGAAGATTGAGGAAGCTGATTGGAAAAACAAGGGCTCCAAAGAAGAGCGAATAAAAGGGTTGAAGGAGGGCGACCCAGAGGCTTGGAGCCCCCATGGGGAGGAGCAATGGGAAGAGGCCGCAAAAAATAAAAGCGGCACTTGAGGCGGGGTGGGGCTTTTCTGTGCTCGGCCAGCTCATGAGCAGCGAGGCGGCCCAACTTAAAGTGAGGGAGAGGCTCAGTTCTTTAAAAAACAAAACGGATAGAACTCCAGACACTAAAAATCGCAAAAATAGAGGGGAGATGGGCAGTCTGGAAAATAAAGCGCGAACGAGAGGTGGCTGAAGGCCTGCAAAAAGCGAATAGAGAAACAGAATTGGGGGAAGGCTCCACCGGGTTATTCTCTTGGGAAGCGGTTTTAAAAGAAGATTGAGGGCATTTTCTAAAAAAACGAGGTGAGCTCCGGACACAACGATCAGATGAATCAGTCCCAGACTTTTCAACTCTTGGCTCAGGTGGGCTGAACCTAAGGATGTGCCGCAAATAAGAGCCGCTTTCCAGGCTCCGTAGATCTCATTGTTAAAACGGGATTCACAAATACTTTGCAGTGACTGGCTCAGCCTGAGCATGAAAGGCTGCAGTAAAAAAATGGCGAGGACCGTGCTGACGCAGAGAGTTTTTTTGCTCATCAAGGGTTTGCAAAGGCGCGCGGCCAGAAAAAATGACTTAAAATTAAGATACGCCGCGAAGTGTCCTTAAATCGGATTTAAGATTTCCGTTAAGATATTAACTGGATTGGATTTTTTTAAATAAAATCGTTTGATTTCGGTTACTTAGATGTGGTTAAGACTTGTGCAATCTGCTGAAATCCTCTACTGACGGCTCGCCCAAGGTCCGTAGGGTGAGTAAATTCACATAGAAATGTGGATAAACCTTAACAATTGTGGATGTTGCATTGTGCGCTCCTTGTCATATGATCTTTATACGAATTTATGGAGGAAGAGATGACTCGTGCAGCTCAATGGATTTTGATGATGTGCGCCACGCCAGTGGCCTTTGCAGCAACCCCACCCCTTTCGAAAGTTTTTCCAGAAGGGGATAAGATGATCTTTTCAAAGCTCTCTTCCTCTTATGAAAAAGAAGACTTAAATGATGTGATTGCTCAATCTGAGGTGCTTCAAAAAAAATATCCTAGAAGCCTTTACACGGATCAAGCTGTCTACTTAAGAGGCTATTTGGAGTTGAAAAAAGGGCGCTACGCTGAAGCCCTCAAAGCTTTTTCTTACCTAGAGTCAAAGAGGCCGATGAGTGTGAAGCGAAAAGAGGCGCTCTTTGCTAAGGCAATGACCTATAAAAAGTTAAAACTGACCCGGCAAGCAGGTCTTGTTTTGCTAAGAATCGAAAAAACATACCCAGGAAGTCCAGAGTCTCAACGTGCGGCTTTGGAAAGACGACTATTAAAGGTAAAATAAGTTAATTTCAACTCTGGACAAGGACGCCCGGTGGAGATGACTTTTTTTAAATTAATTGGTGCAGTTGTCTTTTTATTAAGCTCTCATTTGAGCTCGGCTCAAACAGAGCAAGAGTTAAGACTTCATGATGTTTACGAAACCTACTACTCTAAGCCTACCGATGAGGGGACTTGGAAGACATTGACGGCGCCACTCAAAACGGAAACTTACAAGATTCAACCTGGGGACAACCTTTGGGCCATCAGTGAGATCTTTTTTGGTGACGGAAATTATTGGCCCAAGGTTTGGTCGGTAAACTCTAAGATTGAAAATCCTCACTTGATTCAGGCGGGAAATGAAATTCGATTTCGTTTAGGGACGGCGGAAGCGGAGCCTTCCTTTTTTATTACTGAGCAAAACGCTCTGGCGTCGGTTGAGTCTAGTCAAGACTCTGTTTTAACCAGTGAAGTCCCAACATCATCTCGACCAAAGCCGGTTCTTTTTAATTTGCCAGCAAGCTTTCCAAGGTGGCAAGCCTCGGCCTCTTCACCTAGTGACTTTGATAATTGGGGTGTGGAAGTTGTCCCTCGTAAGATGGTTCGTCCAAGGCAATCGGCTTACTTGCAAAGTGTCTTGATCGACCAACCCGTGACTTTTGATGGCGAAATTGTTGAAGCTCAAAAGAGCGACGAAGTCATCGCCGATGGCAAAATCATTTATGTCAAACTTAGAAGAGGACAGTTTGAGCCAGGAAAACGTTTTCTTCTCGTCGAGCCAGATGGCTCACTTAAAACTTACCGTTCGAGTGGGAAGGTCAGTGGACAGGTTTTGAGAATTGCTGGAGAGATCACCTTGAGAGGGGAACTCACAGTGGATCAGCCTGGAGAGGGTTATGCTTTTCATCGCGCCATTGTCAATCAAGCCATTGGGCTCCCCGTTCCAGGACTCAAGCTTATATCGGGTCAGCTGAAGGCGATCGACTTCACCCAGGCTGGTCGGGTTTCCGACACTCCGGTGAAGGTGATCGGAGGACATTCAGACAGCAATTCTTTTCAGTATGCCAGTGGACATCTCGTTTTCTTAGATAAGGGCGGCAACGACGGGATTCAAAAAGGTGATATTTTTGTCATTCAAGATGTTAAGCAGCGCCAATTTTTGGAGGCGGAGCCAATTGTAAAATTCACGCAAAATCCGATCGGTCAGGTTCAGGTCGTTGATGTGAGTCAAAATTTTGCGACCGCCGTTGTTTTACATGGATCTGGCCGAATTCAAACGGGGGATCAGAGTGTGGGATCCACATCCATGTAGTTCCGTGCCGTTGGAAAAGGCTGATCTGGAGGCTTTGGTCTTTTCCTAAAGGCTTCGTTTAAGCGTCCTTCTGCTTTGAAGAGCGAGTGTTGTCCATTTAAATCTTCAATGTAGAGTTCATGCCCGTAAAGGATTTGCCTTCATTGGTTTTAAGAATCTTTTGCTTTCACCCATTGCCCATTTGAACCCTCTCTTGTTTTGCTGAAGCTCGTCCGGAAAAGTTTCCGAGTTTTGGACTTTTGGTTCAAGTTCGCCTCATTCAAATTTTGTTAGTGGATTGGCCCGTTTGCAATCTGATGACAAGATGACAAATTTCACTTACGAATCTCTTCTCTATATGTCTTGCTTTGGTGTTTCATTTTCTCCAGATGATTTAAAGTTTATTTTTGAGAATCATAGGTCTTTCGCCAAAGATTTAGTAAAAGACTTTCGCCCCGAATTGGCCCAACAATTTGAGGACCTTCAATGGGTTTCAAAGTGGGAAGACTTTTTGAGTGCAAAAGATCGTTGCGGGATCAATTTCACGACGCCACTCTGCCTGGACTATCCCGAAGCCCTTCGATCTCTCAATCGGCCCCCACTTTTCCTAAGTTATCAGGGTCAGCCTTTGTGGAAGAAGAGAAAGCTTCTTAGCGTCGTCGGAAGTCGTGAGCCTGGCCGAGAGAGCCTGACTTGGATGAGTCACCATCTGCCTACGATTTTGAAAGAGTTTGACTTGGGAGTGATCAGTGGAGGAGCTCGTGGAGTAGATCAATGGGCTCATCAAATTTCAATGCTTTGTCAGTTTGGAACTTTGTGTGTTCTTCCCTCTGGCCTCTTAAATATCTATCCCAGAAGTTTCCAATCTCTGTCTGAAGGTCTTATAGAAAGAGGTGGAGGACTTTTGAGCATGTATCCCCTTCGACAAGAGATGAGAAAGTTTTTCTTTCATCAAAGAAATCATCTGATTGCGGCGCTGGGAGAGGCTCTTCTTGTTGTTGAGGCGGGAGTCAAGTCGGGGAGTCTGGTGACGACAAAACAAGCGCTGGATTTAGGAAAAGACATCTACTGCCTTCCCTTTTCGCCCTGGTCTGGAAGAGGTGCTGGAAACAATCAATTGATTAAGGAGGGGGCGACGATGGTCACCTCAGAAAGAGATTTCATAGAGTGTTTTCAACCCACAGATTTATTCTGTGGTTCTAAACTTTCGAACTCCGTAAGCCAGGAAACTTAGATTAACAAGCCAGAGCGTGACCCATGGAGGGAGGAAGCCATTTCGGGCCAATCCTTCTGCAACCACATAAGAGATCCAGTAAGAAACAATAACAATAAGACAAAGAACGAATCCAGAAGACTTCGCATTTCTTCGGTTGGCCGTTGTGCCAAGAGAAACCCCAATGAGGCCGAAGACCAAGCAAGCAAACGGAAGAGACCATCTTCTATGGAACTCCACCCCGAGTTTTCTCTTCTCTCCTTCGTCGAGCTCAGCATTTTGGAGTCGCTCTCTCACCTCCGTGGTGGTCATAGATTGAGGGGATTTAGACCTCTCTCCAGATTCATGGGGGTCAAAGAGTTTGACCGAGTAAGTTTCAAAACTGATTTGAGTGTAGGTTTTATCTAAGGTTCGGTGAATTTTTCCATCGGCCAATTCGAGCGTGGCCTTCCACCCCTCCGGTGTTTTCTCTTGAATGACTCTTCCTGTTTTGGAAATAATTGTGAGAGGGGAGTTGGGTTGTCTTTCATCGTAGATAAAGACGCGATCGAGCTCTCCAGTTTTAGTGTTCACATCGTTCGCATAA
>Ga0100403_1001833_pt1 | contig 18142 bp, 32 predicted proteins | sample CryGeymet201501t_FD_83663 | JGI IMG/M metagenome (GOLD analysis project Ga0100403, IMG submission 83663) | Groundwater microbial communities from Crystal Geyser aquifers in Utah, USA - Crystal Geyser metaG 2015-01t | ecosystem: Environmental > Aquatic > Deep subsurface > Groundwater | place...
GAACAGGAGTAAAATTGCAATGAGTGATAAAATTGGAAAATTGGGACAGGTATACAGTTAACTACTAGATATAGATATATGCAGTACACTCTTAAGTATTAAGGACAGAGCGCGCGTATATGCGCATGCGTAGGAGCAATAAAGGTAGTGGTATAAAAACAAGTATAATAAGAATAAGCTACAAAATATTTTACGCTTGTAAAGCCTTGATACATAATAGAGTTGTGAGAAACAAAACAATAAAATAATAAATAGTGGTAAAATATTTGTTGATTTTTGGCGATAATTGATGTAAGATATATATAGGTAGAGGCGGGAAATGTCCCGGCCTGAAAAAACAGGAAAACAGATAGAATGGAGACAGGAAATGGCATATCCACAAATCAGCAAATGGTATGTGCGGAGAAACCCGTGGATTGAGGGTGGCAAGTGGTTAGTGCTGGCCGATTATTGCGATAGCGTGGAATCCGATGGCCCGGGCAAGCCGGGCTACTCCTCGAAAAAAGCGGCTATGGCCGTAGCGCGGGAGCGCAATTCCGCAATGCGCGAGCAGCGCATAAGCAAATTATAAGCTGAATTTCCGGGCCTGTGCCTTTGGGCGCGGCCCCGACAATTTCGCCGAATATCGAGGAGATAAAACATGGCATATAAAGAATTCAAGATGATATACATTGCGGCACCGGCACCCTGATCGAATGTGAGCAGACTGCCGAGGAATTAAGAGCCGATGCAACAGGAGAAAAAACCGAGCTTGTTTATCAATCATTTGTTTCCACTCATTAAATCTATCTCCGGCTACGGAGCTGGACTGGGGTGTACCCGCCGGCCCCGGCCGACATAATAGCTGGTGTTCCGGCCGGAGACAAAAAGATTGGAGTATGTATGTTAATCCTGGTAAAATGCAAACGTTGCGGAAAGCCTATCTACACAAACCACATAGCAATGTGGGGCGACACTGAAACCAAAAAGCAACTGGGTAATATCTGCCCTGGTTGTATCACTCCTGCGGAAGTCACGGTGATACGCGAGTCAGTAAAAACTGAGTTATTGAAAGGAGATAACCATGTGTAGGCCGGCCAGCCTTATCGTTACAAAAAACGCGGTATTGTGGAGCAAACTCGCTGAATCCCATGAAACTATTATCAGCAAAAATAACCTCGATGATACTACGCGAGAGCCGGATTTTGTACGCGTGGAAATCGGCCCGCCGGACGGTAACTACACGTTGCCGCCGGACGAGTGGGCTTTCCGCGCAGACCAGGATTTTCTGCCGAAGTGGTGGCTAGCTAGCGAGGACGAGAAACGCGTTAGGGCGGAACTGCCGGCGTGGATAGCCGCGAAGGTGGTTTTGCCGGATGAAAAACGGGAGAAAATCACACAACACTGTGTTGCCGTATACGGATGCATCGACTCCGTGCGTGGCTCAGCCCGCATCGACTCCGTGTGCGGCTCAGCCCGCATCGACTCCGTGCGCGACTCAGCCCACATCGACTCCGTGTGGGGCTCAGCCCGCATCGACTCCGTGTGGGGCTCAGCCCGCATCGGCTCCGTGTGCGGCTCAGCCCACATCGACTCCGTGCGCGACTCAGCCCGCATCGACTCCGTGTGCGACTCAGCCCGCATCGGCTACGTGCGCGACTCAGCCGGCATCGACTCCGTGTGGGGCTCAGCCCGCATCGGCTCCGTGTGCGGCTCAGCCCACATCAACTCCGTGCGCGGCTCAGCCGGCATCGGCTCCGTGCGCGACTCAGCCAGCATCGGCTACATGCGCGACTCAGCCGTGGTAGAATCAATTGATGGCGTGGCTATTGTTGTAACGTATACCGCTCAGCCGCTATGTATTCTGCACGGTATACACGCTGTACTCATTAACCGGTCCGGCGATTACCCTGTCTGTTACACCGGCGCGGGCCTAAACGCCGGCAAATACGAGTAAGACCCTTATCGGCTACGGGCTAGGCGTGAATGTGACACCCTAGCCCCGGCCGACATAGACTGAATAAGCAAACACCGGACGCGGCAAACTTGTAAAATCGAAAAGGAGATAGCTATGTGCAGGTACATTCCGGCGGGGAGCGCGGAATGATAACCCAGTGTGCATGGTGCAAGCGGTGTCGTATATTTGGGAAGTGGGTGCGCCTGCCGGCGCCTCTATCCTGGTTAATATTGCGGGTTTTCCCGGTATCTCACGGCGGGTGTCCGCCGTGTATCTACGCGGCAAGGCGGAGATATGGGATTAAAACACAAGGAGACGATAACAATGCCTAAAATCAAGCTGAAACGCGGTGACTACGTTACCGCTATCGTGGGCATAGACTGCGGAGGTTGCGCTATCGTAAAAGGCCATAACTATAAAGTCCGATGGACGGAGCAAAGGGGCAGAAAGTTATTGGTTATGGTAGATACGCCCGATGGCGGCGTTGGCGGGATGTATTTACGCAAGGAATGCCGGAAGTGTCAAGGATAACCATTTTACGGCCATTGGGAAGGCCGTGGAAGCCCATAGGACTGCATAACGCGGTGCAATTGGTATCCCAATAGCCTGAAACCGCGAAAGTGGGTGTAAACGCTTTGTAATGCGTTATATGGCATGTATAGACCACATACAAGATTGAGAGGTGTCACGTGATTGACCCGGCATGTAAAGTAGCGAGATTCGCCCAAATGTGGAATATCGCAACGCTTGGGAGGCCGGCAACTATCGTCCAGGCATTCCACGGATGGGCCTTGCTGGCTCAAATGCGGCTCGTAAAGCCCTACTCGTACCACTGGGTAAGGGCAAGGACGTATGAATCAGTCAGGGCTGGTTTTATCGTTGTGCATAATGACACTCCCGGAAAACACACAACGTACAAAGTCGATATTGATAAATTGGCCTAACAGGCGGATCGAATGACTGACGCTATCGTTTACGCCCGGTTCTCGCCTCGCCGCGACGAGGAACATTGTATCAGTCTCAAAACACAGACAGATAGATGCCGTAAGTATATAGCAAAACAGGGATACACGCTTGCAGATACCGGGATATTCACGGATACAGCCAAGTCCGGGGCTGATAGCGACCGCCCTGGACTTTGGGCGGCAGTTGCGGCAATCAAGCGCGGCATGGTGCTGGTTGTCTATCGCTTCGACCGCCTCGCCCGCGACGGGTTCCTGGCCTACACTATCGAGCGGGATGTAATCAAACGCGGCGGACGTATCGAAAGCGCTACCGGCGAAGGCGAAATATCTAAAACTATGTCGCCGGAGGAAACCATGAAAATAGGCATGATGCGCCTGTTTGCTGAATTTGAACGCAATGTGATAAAGGCCAGAACGTCCGCCGGAATGAAATACAGGCAATCCAACGGGGAAGTTATGACAAGAAAAGACCAACTGCCATACGGCTGGCAAACCGACCCGGCCAATAATCTGAAAATGATACGCAATGAAGCAGAACGGCTTGTCGGTGAATCAATAGTCAGGATGCGCGATAGCGGAAACTCTTGGCGTAAGATAGCAGAATTACTCAAAAAAGAAGGGGCGGTCTTTCGTAATCGCCCCTCGTGGCATCACACTACTATCCGCAATATTTATCTGCGGTTCAAGTCAAAGCCCTGACGTCCGCGTGCAACTGCGTCTCAACGCTGTTCAGTATCGCTTCGTTGGTGATAGCCTTTGTGAGTATCTTGTTGTCTGCAATTTTCTGGATTATTGCGTCATCGACACCCTGTGATTTCAGGAACGCGGCAAGGTCGTCTTTGGCTTCTTCAAGCCCGGTGACGCAACTCTGCACTTTCAGGCTTTCGGTCTTGGCCTTACTGGTTGCAGCCTCTATCAGGGCATCCTTAATCGTGCCGCCTTTTTTGAGATAAATACCAGCGCCGGCCAAAACGATATTGAGCAATATAGACCCGGCTATCGTGTACCACGGGACGCCTTCGCTCTCAAGTTGCTTTATCTGCGCCTGGGCGGTAGTGTAATTTTTCTGGAGGTCGGCTATCTTCTGCACTACAACCGAATACTGTTCCTGGTACAGGGCCGACAACTCAAGAAACTTGTCTCGCGGAAGTTTACCGGCGGCAAAGTCCGCCGTTATGCCCTGAATCAGGGTCTTTAGCCTGTCGGCGGTAGGCTGGAGTTCGGCTATTGTGTTGGCCGCGATCTGCGTCTCAGCCTGGATTTCGGCTACTCTCTGCCGCTGTTCAACCGTAAGGCAGCCCGGCAGAATCAAAAGCATTGCAAACAACGGGATTAAAAGCCTGTAATTCTTTCTCATCGTATTATCCTTTCGTTTCGTCTTCACTAACGTCTTTGAACGGGTTATTTTCAAGCTTTAACGTCCTTGAACGTACCTCCTTCCTTGCTATCTCCGGCATGTCGCGGAATATCATCTCGTCCGTAAGCCCCGCGGCGGCCAATTTTGTGTGGTAATAGTTACACCGCGCAATAAGTATCTCCTCTGTCCTCAGCCCATAGTTTAGTTCGTGCGCTACGGCTTTGGCCTCGTCGTTGGCAGTAAAAACATCTTCTTCGTAACAGGATGGCACGACATCGCCGATAAACCTGTATGCCGCGCCCATATCGCCGATAGTGACAATATCGACACATACGGGGCCGTAGACCCTGAATACCCCAACCTGGTCACGCCTAACAATATAAACTTCATCGCCCGGTTTTGCTTTCAGCTCAATGCGTTTCATGGTTATCCTTTCAGCCTGTATAGCTATTCTCTATCCTACTCTCACTTTTGAAAAATGTCAACTTACATCTGCCGGTTGCGCCGTTGCGGTTTTTAGCTATTATGGCATTAAGTTCTTCGCCCCTGCTGGAATTGCCGCCTTCCTGCTGCTGTTGCTCCGGGTGCAGGAATATTACAACGTCCGCATCCTGTTCAAGGTCGCCGGACTCCCGTAAATCGCTCAACATGGGTTCTGAAATAGTCTTTGTGCCTTCAGGCCGTCTTATCTGTGACAGCGCAATGATTGGCATATCGAAAAGTTTTGCCAGTGACTTCAATCCTTTGCCGATTTCTCCAACCTCGATATAGCGCTTTGACTGGTTCGGCGTCTTGACGTATTGGATATAGTCTACAACGATAAATTTCAGGTTGTGCTTCTGGATATATGCGCGCGCCCTCGTTTGAATATCGACAATGGTTAAATTCGGGTCGTCGTCAACGAAAAACGGCGCGTCATAAACCTTTGGCGCGGCCACGTTTATAAACCGGTCGAGTTCCACATCCCCAATCCATCCTGTTTGTGCTCTGACTGTATCGCAATGCCCTATTGCTCCGGCAAGTTTCCAGAGTAGCTGTTCTTTCGTCATTTCCAGTGAAAACATCAACGCCGGTATTGCCTGACCGACACATGCGTTTTTGACTATATTCAGGGCCATAGTGGTTTTGCCGTTTCCGGGCCGCGCCGCAAGTATTATCAGTTCGCCATTTCTGAAACCGCCAACCCTTGAATCCAGTTTAGTAAACCCGGTGCCAATACCCATAAACACCGATGGGGTTTCTTTACGTTGCACGGCAGTTTCTACAATGGTTTTCATGGCCGTCGCAATGGTAATGTCGCGCCTTTGGTTTTTATCCATCGAGATATTGAAAATGGCCTGGCCGGCCCTGTCGAGCAATTCGTTTGTGGGTACAACCGGGTTATAAACATCTCTTATTGTCGCCGTTGCAGTTTCCAGCACTCTCCTCCTGACACACCGCTCCTTGATAATGGTAATGTAACTTTCAATATTTGCTCCGCTTGCCACATCGTTGAATAACTCTACAAGGAAATTCATGCCGCCAATTTTGTCCAGGTTGCCGTTTTTCTCCAATTCGTCCTTAATCGTCACAACCTCTATGGGCTTGCCAAAGGCATACAGGCGCTTGAAACACCTGAACAGGGTCTTGTGCACATCGGCATAGAATTCTTCACTCTGGAGACTCTCTACGGCAGCCACAAGGGCATCGCCTGAAAGCATCATTGACGCAAGAACGGCGCGCTCTGCCGCCGTATCGTGCGGTGGAAACTTGAAGTCTCTATCGTTTTCTTCCGGGTCACGCATTCGGTTCTCTCACCGTTATTCGCATTTCATCTTCGAGCTCCGGCCCCCAATGTTCTTTGTATATTTCCGGGCCTTTATCCAGCATTTCATAAAACCTTGCAAGCTGTTCCGCATCCGTCCCCTTCATATCAACGGCTACGTGTACGCACATCGCCAGCGTCTTTTTGTCGTGCTTCATCATGTCGAGTATTTTATCATAATGGGCCGGGGAAGCGTTTTTGGCAAACCAGGGCAAATTGCCGTGAGTCTTTTCGTGCCTGTATGTGCTGAATGCCGCCTCTTTCATGTCAATGGCAAACGGCGGCTTGGATTCATTGGTGTTTGTGCTTTTGGGATACCCTTGTTTTATATATATCTCCCAGTGTTCATCCCTGCCAAAAAACTTGGACATGTGCATGATATACACCGGGTCAGTTTTTAACTCTATGGCCGATGCCTTGTATATTTTTACTGCCTCAAGCAATATACCTGCGGTAACATCATTCCTCCTATTCAGGGTGGCTTTGTAATATTTATATGCAGCCCTCTTATTGTCATTGGGATGATGCGGTGCAGATTTCCATATTTCCTCAAATTCCGCATCGTATTCAGGTTTTTTGCTTTTAGGCTTACCAAAATGTTTGTCTATATTGTCATCTTTAGGTGACAAATTATTTAATTCTTTTATATTCTCTTCTATTCTCTTCTCTTCTTTTAAGGGAGCATGTTTTGTTTCACCTGAAACACTTTTTGTTTCACCTGAAACACTTTTTGTTTCACCTGAAACGGATGGAGTTTCATTTATCTGTGATTTTTTCTTATTTCTGTGCTTTGCAACACGGGCATATCTTGAGTTTTGGTAATCATCCCAATTGACCAATTTCAATGCACCATGTTCTGTAATTTTCACACGCCCTTGTTCAATATGGTGTTTTAGCGCGGCCTGGTATTCTTTTAATGATACCCCGCACATGAATGCAATATAGTCGTCGTCGTATGGTTCCCCTGCATTACTTGTTATCTCGCCCCATACGCGGGACAAGGAACATAATGCCATAAGACCAAACCAGACCACACGTTCAACCGGCGTATCCTTCCGTAAGCTACCGTGCAAAATATTGTAACCGTCTACCTGAAAATAACGCATTCCTGTGCTCATATACACTCCTTCCAGGAGCCTATAGCATCATGTATATATTCAGTTATTTCGCCATTATCCACCAATTTGCCTTCCTTGTTTAGACCTGGTTCATCCGGGAAACCTTGCATCAAAATTGGAATCAATTTTTAGCTCCTATTCCTGTGCTACCCATATATTACCCTAACAAATCCTTAGTGCCAAGAAGTTTCTGAAAATCGTTAAACCAACTCCTCGTCGTTCTCCTCCGGCATATCTACATTAAACACTATAACCGGCGCATTATGGCGGACTTCGAGAGAATAAAACAAACGCATGACCAAAGTTATCATATTTGGGCCACGTTCATATATTTCCATTTGTGCTCCCTCCTGGTTATCATAAAGAGCAAGATAGACAGTATTATCGGGAATTGCAAAGATTGTATTTGGACTTATAAGCCCAATTGCCGGTTCAGGATGAAGGAATATATCAGTTGTAATTAAAAGAAGTTTACTTGGAATCTCTCCCCCGGCGAAAACCGAATATCTAACATGATATTCTTCTGTTTTTTGTTTTAAAATATCAATAAAATTCTGTGGTTTACCTTTGTCTATTATGTCTGCAAATGTTACAATACCGTTTATTGGCGGAGGTTCTGGTATTCTATCTCCAATAATATTATATTGGCTGAATAAAAGTCTTAGCGTAAGGGCTTTTTTAAATCTTCTGGCATTTTCCTTAAATAATTCAATATCATGTCTTGTGTAATCACCTTTTGTTTCTAACATCGAGACATAATTCTTATATCGTTTATCGTCTTCCCCCCATATGTGAGCCATACACAATTGTTCTCGCAATGTCACTTCATTTATTGTGGTTCGTCCCAAATAGGCTAGCAACGGGAATGATTCAACCTCAAAATATTTAATTGTCTGTTCTAATGACGCTACATATTCTTTATTTGTCATCGTCCTTCTCCTTAAACAAAAGCGCAAGGCCCCGGTATTACCCTATCTTCTGCCTGTGTCAACAAATATCTGTTTATTTCCTTTCAAACCAACTCCTCGTCGTCATGTTCGCCTTCCAGTACCAGGGCGTTCCCGATACCGTGTTTCTCATCAATCACAAATAGCACCGTGTACTCCTCGTATTTCTTTGTTGTGGAATCAAGCAATACTACCTTACGGCCTTTCGTGTCGTCACCATCTGCAATCTGCATCAAAAGGCCGTCAAAACAGCCTCCATAGCAACGGAGGGATTTCATTTCCCGCCCCTCTCCAACTGATCTATCCTTGCCTGCAAGCCGTCAATTTTCGTCATCAGCTTGTCATTGCAACGCTTTATATTATGCGCCGGGCTTTTATCGCAATCCTCTACCGTGTGCCAGTAGAGTTTCAGTAAAGTAAACGGGCCTTTATGCCCGCACCATACGCACCCGTAACGCCTGTCGGCAGGCATTTCATCCCATATTTTTTTTGGTATCTCTATCGCCATTGTAGTCCTCCATCTGTAAAAGAAACCTGATGTCGAGAGTGTCATCGAAAAGTACCCACGCCATTTCCGGTGGGATTTTCTTGCGTTTCAACATACACTTGGCTATATGGTCCCTGTATGCTTTCGGCATAGATTCGTATTCATCAACAAATCGCTTAGGCCATATTTCAGGCTTGTTTTCGTAAGTCATTTTCCACCGCCCAGCATCTGTAGCGCTTTCGCTACTTCCCCGGCCTGACTCATGGGGATATAGACCCAAACCGGCTCCGTTGTGCCGGGCTTCGTTGCAACAATTTTTATCCTGTCGCCAAGCCGCTTAATTGACACCTCGACTTCCTTCGGCTCAAAGTTTTTGCAGTCCTTGCAGTCCATGATTATCCCTTTCTTTTATCCACGACAATAGTCTGTTTGTTTCTGCCGGTAATCCGTATCTGCCATAGCGGGTACTTTTCAGCAAACCACGCGGCCTTTACCGCCCACTCCTTTGTCACCATGCCCTTCCAGTCCTCAACCACAATATTCCCGCCATCTTCATAGCTGTAATCCCATCGCATCGACAGCATTCTACCAGTGATAAGGCTTTTTCCTAAATCAAATTTTACCTGTCGGCGCAAATTGCATATATGGCCGGAGCGTTCAAGCAACTGGAGGATAGTCCACCGCTCATATTCGCCGGTGGAGTCAAAGCGTATGTTGTCGCGGAGAACCGGCTTATTGCGATATTTGTACCTCAAGGCTTTACTCCCACATCCACCACGTCATAGACAGATTGCCGGTCTCCCGGCACTTGCGCTTTTCTCCGTTGACCACATACCCGCCGTCGCGCAATTCCGGCAGTCGGCGTGAAGGTATGTGCCGCTCCAGCCCAATGGCGCGGGCTATTTCGGCGGCGGTGTAGCCAGGATACCGCGACACCGCGTGCAGACATGCCAGCCGTTGCGCCTCGCCGTCACCGCTGGAGTCTACCTTGGCCGCGGCGATATGCGATGTGTCCGGGTCTGCGTTGCGCGCCCTCGCGTGCGGATGGAACAGGCTTTCAGTCCTCATTTTTCACCCTTTTCCCTGCATCTTTGTGATTTAGCAATATTGCCAATTCCTCTGCCAGACTCGGGTGTTTCTTTTTGTCAATTGCCTTATATGCACGGCGGAGCACCTCACCGATATACTCCTGAATATCCTTCCCGCACGCACGGCATGTGCCCCACGGCAACACGGAAGCAGACCATCCCTTGTCATGTTTGCACTTCATTTTACGCCCCTTTCATCTCTTTCAACTCTGCCTTCATGCGCTTTGGGCAGTCCTTTGTAGGCCCGCGCTTGCCTAAGAATATACAAGGGCATGAACAATATTCTTCTCCTCCAGAGTCTCTCCGCCAACATTTATTATCTGTGTTTGTGCACCCACCACACCCCATGACCCCCTTAGACGGGCCACACTCTTTGTAATATTTACACTTATCACGGTTACACTTTATCTTCATCTGTTTTCCTCCTTCAAAAACTGTTTGCTAGCATCAGCCCTGCGGCACAATAATATAGGCTGTTGTATAATGCCATTTTAGCTTTGTGAATTAGGTGCTTCATCGCATTGTTTTTCTGCCGACCATACAGCGTTTATTGGATTATCATTAAATCCATTTATGGCAACATGTCCTGCGGCTCCGTATTCTACAAATAATCTATATCCGTCATCAATTCCGTATTCGCAATCATCTTTGAAAAACTTTGCATAGCGGCCATATTTCGCCAGTATTTGGGTTAGTTCTTGATGTTTTTTACGTAATTCATCTTGCATGTATTCCATGGTTTCATTCACTTCAATTCTTTTTATTAATGGCCCATAATTAATATTCATGGCTTATCCTTTCAGCCCATCCGGCATCCCGTTCCTTCAACACAAGCCTAATCATCGCCTGTGCCTCCTCATGTGACAGTTCCAGCCGTCGTGTCGGCACTGGCATCGCTACTGGCTCCTGTGGACGTATCGGGAAGCACCCGGCGCACAACACAAGTATGAGCAGGTAGCGCATCTTTCAATCCTCCACCTTTTCATAGGTTGCATCGAAAATGTCCGGCTTACATGGGTACAATTCGCCTTTGACTCCTTTGATTATCCAGTCACCGGGAATAGCCATCATATCGCCTTCAAGCGTAGATATGTGCATGGATAAACCATTTTTTACATATGGGCCGTCAGTATGTATGGTTACCTTTGCGCTTTTCAGCGCATCAATAATCCATTCAGGGTCTTCTATCTGATGCTCATCACCAGTCCAACAAAACGCCTCAATTACCACAGGTTTCTTACGAAATTTCATCTTTCAATCCTCCAATCCTTTATGAAATTGCTGGTCGTCGTTCCACCGTTCCCTCGCTTCCGACTCTGCCTCACACTGGCAGGTATCGGAGCAATATACGCATTTGCCTTCACAGGCACGTTGGACATCTGACTGGCGAAGATTGGGGATTTTCTCGCCGCATTTGGCACAGATAACAAGAATGATAGGCCCATCAATCGGGTAATGGAATTCTGAATGAGTGCCTGTGCACAATAGGCTGGGCCATTCAAAATTGAAGTTGATTCTTTCTTTGACTACAATAGCTCTCATTTGCCGCCCTCCTTCAAAGTATCATTCCATACAAAACAATCCACCCATAACGCCAGGGTCTACTCCCACAATTGAAGCCATTATATCTCCAATTCCATGCTTTTGGCTGCGGCCATAATGGTGTCGTATGCTTCCTGTATTTTGCTTTCCTTCCAGCCTTTGAGTTCCTTGAATGTGGGCGCTACCTCAAGGTCACTCAACATTTCATCTGCCGTGGTGCAACCCATTGACTTCATAAACGCTCTCGTTGTCACGATTTCCCATATTTTGTCAAGCATTTCCTGTTTTGCAGGATAGTTCTTAGGCGGTTCTGTTTTTTCTTCTTCTGCTAGCTGTTCTTCAACCTTTTCCAGCTCTTTTTCGGGTAATGGTTCTTCTTTTGTTATTTCTGCTTCCGGTTCAATCTTTTCTTCTACTGGAGGAGGTTCTTTTGTAGCCGCTTTCAGGCGCTTTTTGAGGGATGACTTCTTTTCTTCTGTGGCCGCATCGACAACAGTGTAATCGGCCACAATCTCACCTTCGCGGATACGGTCAGCTTCGTCAACATCATATATCCCCGAAAGACCAAAGGCATACCTTGCCGCCTGTATAAACGCCTTGTGGCGCAACATCCGCCTAGGCCACTTCTTCCACGGGTCGGTATCCCGTTTGCACTCTGCGAGGTACTCGGTGGCCTCTGTGGGTGTACTGCGGTCTTTGCGGTTTATCTTGCAGGTAATGCTTATCAGATTACTGGCATCGTCCAAGTTATCCTGGAACGAAAAACCGTCGAATGCCGGCTGGTTATTCACAATTCTTGACCACCCGTCAACTGACACCACTGGTTTGTAACCAGCCTTTGTTGATATGCAGAATATTTGTCCGGTAAATGGGTTCAGGCTGTACTGCTGGCAAGTGATAAGGAAACCATAGGCGTCGCTCTCGCTTGCTTCTTTTGGCAATAGACTCTTTACCGCTTTCCAGAATTCAGCCTTTGGCATCATGTAAATATCTGCCATTTTATCAATAAGGTACTTCGGGCTTGACTGCACAATAGGAGCCGCTACGGGTTTCTGTTTTACTTCTTCTTTTTTAGCCATTATTTATTCACCTTTCAGGAGGGATAGACTCTCAAGTCATCATACGCTGTCACCTTGTTGTACTTCTCTGCAATTTCTTTGTACTTTTCCGGTTCCATCTTCTTCCACTGGTTCGTGTCCAATGAATTTCGGGAAACCGTAAACTTGCAAATCCTTGCGCCCGGCACCATGACCTTGTTGTGTCCTGTGGCTTTCAGCGCTTCCATGAGTTGTGTTTTGTTGTCCTTCAAGGCGTCTTCAACTTCGTCGGATATTCCCTTCAACTCATTTCTCTGTGCCACAAGGCTTTCTATCTGTACAGCGCCTTCGATTGCGACATATTCACCGGGGTCGTCTTTTGCAGCTTTCTCCGCCATTGCCGCCAGCACCGGCCCCTGACAGCTAAACCTGTATTCGCAATTCCCGCATCGTTTATCCTTTGCTTCCAGTTTCTCCGGTTCTGGCCCTGCTATCACTTGGCGCCAGAATGTACCGGAAAGCTTTATCATGTCGTCAATCATTTCCTGGTCGCGCAATACTTCAATCATCTTGAATTGCCAGCCGTCGGGCCACAATACGGCTATGACGCCCCACTTCCAGCCTGTTACGGCCAGATAGTGTTGTATCTGCATCAGCCAGCTTTCATGGGCGCCTTCGCGCAATACCTTTTTGAATACTTCTCTTGTGCAGGTCTTGCACTCCAGCACCCCCGGGCCTTTACCGTCGCCGTTATCGACAATCATCCTATCGATATGGCCGCCCCATTCGTCTGGAATAGGCTGTTTGGCGAATTTGGTTTTGTTCTGCACTTTCCTGCCGCTTTCGCCTGAATACATTACGGCAACAACTGGTTCGAGGATAGTACCCCTTTCCATGACTGGCTTCTCATCAACCGGATAGTCCGGTTCCGTCTTGCGCTTCTTGTACCATGCCTTGCGCCGGCATCCATAGGGCATGAGCGAAAATATGTCGCTCCAATCACTCCCGAATATTCCGCTTGACCGCTCTTCAAGAGTAAACCTAGCCATTATTTACCGCCTTTACTTTTGGATGTTTTGCGCTGCTTGCGCTCGAGCAACGTCGGCTCCTTATTCGCCTCGTTGAACAGGCGTATGGATTTCTCTATTTTCACGCAATCTTTCTCAGTGGCAATACATACAGCGTTATCACGGTCATCCCCTCTCCCAAGTAAAAAAAGGGCTCTTCCATTCGCATCCCACTCGGGCATACCGGCACTGCACAACCTAACACCATTGTAAGTTCCAATGTCTCCACAATCGCGCGCTATCCCTTCCATCTTGGCTATCTGGAACGCCACATGACCGTTTCCGCGCCCAACTTCTTTCAGTTCAACGTATTTCATGGCTATTCCTTTCATTGTCTTATCGGCATTATGACGCCGGTATATTTCCAGCCATCATAACGCGATTCATGTTTCTCAAGTCCTTTTATCACAACACATTCATCCTCTTTGCCATTGTGCTGTAATACCTTTATGGCATTCCGGTTATCGTCTGGTGGCGTATCGAGCGACGCAAGCACTTGGCTCATTTCATAGAGATACTTTGCGTTTACGCATATCGGGGAGGCATTGCGGAGATTTTCTTCTTTGGGCACAACATCCCGCCATTTGGGATATGTGCCGCCGACGCGGAGCTTTAAAATAACCTGCTGGTCATATTCTTTTGACCGTACCCATTTGTATTCGTTATTCATTCTGTGCTCCATTCTCCCACACTCGATGGCAACAGTATAGGAGCGGAATGACAGGCGGATATAGTTTTTATTGGCGGAGAACCCCGAAAGCGCGGCCTTGAGGTCTCTACAATGGATTATCGCGCTGTATGATTTATCAAAACGTATTTCATTGTTTTCCAATATCACCATGCGGCGGCCGTCTGTCCCAATGACGTGCACGCCGTTCTTGTCGAACTCGAACTTCAGCCCGTTGATTGCATACAGCGGCTCATCGCGCGCTACATTCAATAGCATTGCAAGGAGCGTTTTACGTTTTAGAATAATGTTATTCATTTTATCTTCCTCCAAACCCTATAGGATGTTCTGCAAAAGCGACGAGCAATTTACATTGAGCGCTTTTGCAATCCTGACAAGATTTACCGGCCTGCATCCCTGCAAACCAGTTTCGAGGCGCGATAATTGCGGTTGCGACAGTTTGACCTTTTTGGCAAGCACCGTCATAGGCATGTTCAAGCGGTATCTCGCCGAACGGATATTGCCGCCAATCACTTTGTTGATATTACGTTCTGAAAGCATCTTTAGTCCTCCTTTTTCTCTCTGTTTGCCTAATTCACATATTATCAATATAGCATATTCGGGGAATATGTCAAATAATATTTTGGAATATTTTGAAAATATATTTTTACGTCGTGTACGTGATTCCGTTTGTGATTATTGTTGTGCCGGGTTCTGAGGTAATTACACATAGCGGTATGCCTATTGCGTAACATATCTCCGCAAGTTTTATTACAGACAGGTTTCTGCCTTCAATATATCTTTGTAGTGTGGCTGGAGTAATGCCCGTGTTTTTCAATATCTGGTTTGCGTTTAATCCCCGCGTTTCAATCAATTGTTTTATTGTCGCGCCAATACGCATACACAAAAGCGTTGTCTTTGGGTCTGTCTTTGCCATTGTGCCATCTCCTAAATAAAATGCCGGGCGGAAGCCCTTACGCCCGGCAATGCCCTTGTACTAAGGGCTTTTGGAGGAATGTCGAATCAACTGTTGATGACTGTCAGGTCTTTTGGGACAAGCAAATATGCTTCCAGTTTAGTCCCAAGCGTTATGGCCTCTTGTTCGGCCTTGAGTTTGTCAAGAAATTCCGCCGAATCCCTTTTGCCTTTTATCGTTTCCTTGTAACAGGTTACGGTACACGTTTTCCGTAATTGCCTGATAGTATCAATGGTGCAGCCTCCCGGCATGTTGGGCTTTTTCCCATGAATAAGGTCGTCCAGCACTTTCTCGTTACCATTATAAATCAGATGAATTGGCATTAACTTTCTCCTTTTCCTTTAACAGGTATTTTGTTTTGAAGTAATGCTTATTTGCCTTGATAACCTTTGGAAGCGTAGCTTGCCTGTCCTCGGCATACAACTTTGAGTTTTTGTCGTCGCTTTCGCCTTGCGGATGGTGAATATGGATAAGCGGAATATCAGGCCGTCTAACGTGTTTAGGGCTTGCGTAGTCCAATATATCCTGGAAAAGCTTGTCCTCGTAGCCCCACCCGGAATAACGCTCTGATATGCCCCCTATGGCTATATACAGGTCTTTGGTAAATGCAACTATCCCGCCCGGATATGTCGGGAATGTTCTGCCGTAATCAGTTATAGCGGTATCGCCTATTTTTTCATGTATCCCAACCGCAAAAAAGGCCGCCCACCATGATACTTTGGCCAATTTATTGTAATTAGCCATATCTACCACGGCTTTTTCACTTAGCTTGTACAGGTCGCCGCCCAATTGCATACTGTGTGCGCCCTTTGCTTTTTCGGCGCATACGTTTTCAATGAAATCGGGTCTGGTAATAATATCCGCATCCCACATTATGACTAGGTCGCTTGTGGCTTCCACAACACCGTATGATACCGCCTCGCCCTTAATCCATTTTGATGTCCTGTTGTAAAGCTTTTTATCGGGGTGCTGGAATTTGCTGCCCTTATTGGAAACGCCAACCTCGCTGATGATTATTTCAATGTTTTTGACTGTCTGGCGTTTGCGCAACTCCTCTATTACCATTTTCAATATCCGGTGCCTGTACTTGCTATCCATGTACGGGACTACAACTGAAACAGCGGGCATGTCGCCGTTACGAAGGATATTCAGTCCTGACAATACCGGCCTCAGTTGCCAATAATTGTTCCCCAAATTGCCGTTAGGCGTTTCATCGCCGTTTATTAACTGTTTCAATAACGTAATTGTCGTAAGGTTTGTAGGCTTTTGAGCATCCCTTGTAGGGGTATGGTAGAGATGGTAGCACTGGTAATCTTCTCTCACTGAATTCCATGTGCTGTGTTTCTGATGCCAGTGGTGGAAATAAGCAACCTCGTCGTTATTTCCGCCAAACAGGCGTTCGTCAAATCCGCCAGTTTCCAGAAAATAACTCTTGTTAAACCCGATACAATACATCCCGCCAAGACTTATGGGCGCACCGAAAACTTCATGGACGCCGTACTGTGGGTTTGGACGCCATTCAACGCCTTCCGCAAGCTTTTGGCACGGGATATGAATAACCATTTTCCGCATATCGAGCGCCGATGATATACGTCTCAATGTGCCTATGTTTGCAAGCCTTACTTCCGGGTCGATATGTATGATTTTCTCAAATGTAGCCATTTGCGCTACCATTGCGTTCACGTCAAGGCCGGGATGGTTGCCGTTTATGGCTATACCCGCCTTTTCTCTGTCGAGTTTCATGTATTTTACCTGTGCGAATTTGGAAGCATGTTTTTGTAATATCTCCGATATGTTGTCCTTGCTCCCATAATCCGCTACACACAATTCTATCTTTTTCAGGTCGTATTCCTGTGCGTAAATATTTTCAATCAGTCCATCTAAATAGAATCCGCGATTCTGTAGCGATATGCAGATACTTATGAATTCTCCCTCATGTATGTTTACCGGCAATGGCTCATACTGTTTTTCCTCTGCAATTTGTTCGGGGGTTTTATTTACAACCGGCACTACTGTTTTGGGCGGCTCTTTGGGTATACTGCACTGGCTGTAATCGCCCTTTTCAAAAGCTTCTATTACCCGCTTGAGAATCCTTGCCAAGTGCGACACGTCATTTGTTCCTACGCCTACCTCGTACCTGATAAACTTATCCGGGACAGGGGTACGCGCCGAATGAATAACCGGTATTTTCGCCATGTAAACTTTGTCAATCCATAGCGTATCCGGCACGGCGTTATCAGGCCAGATAGCGGCAGAACAACCAGCCACATCTCCTACTTTTGCGCCTATCCCATAAACAACTAACGAACTTGCATATTCATACAAGCCATCCGGCACGGACACACTTGGCATGTCTTTTTTCCTCCATAGTTTTACTGTATAATACAACACCCGGCATAAATTGTCAATAAATATTACTTGACCTTTTAGCCGAACAGTGTTATGGTAATATGTGTAGCCCAAAAGAAAGGGATAATCGTGGACTGCAAGGACTGCAAAAACTTTGAGCCGAAGGAAGTTGTTTTCGACCACGCCGCCGCGCTGGCATTTATCAAGCAGAAGTTCGAGAAATGGCCTGAGTTAAAAGAGTTTGGGTTTTATATAGACACAGAAAAAGATTTAATGAATATTAATCATAATTACCCAAAAATTGTGTATAGTGCTTGCGATAAAAAGATTGTTGTTCTTGCAGGATTTAATACTTATACTCATACATACCATGATTCCAGTGACCCGCAGGGGGCGTGGGACGCATTCTGGGCTGAGTGGTGCAAGGTACGCCCTCAAGTAGTGCTTGCTTGGCTGAATAAGGAACTGCCGGGAGAGTTATGGGACAACGTTAAATGTTGGAGTTGGATGGGAAACGGTATCCATGAATCCAATGCGACCGGCATTATCACTGGGAAACATCGTTATCCACGGATTGATACGTTTGGCTATCACAGCGACGAACAAATGCAAATGTTATTCAATGGACATGACGACAACAAAATGAACTGGATACCATTCTCCAAAGCCGCCTTCATTGAGGAATACAGGCGGCAACACCCGAAGGAAGTCGAGGTGTCAATTAAGCGGCTTGGCGACAGGATAAAAATTGTTGCAACGAAGCCCGGCACAACGGAGCCGGTTTGGGTCTATATCCCCATGA
>Ga0100403_1001835_pt1 | contig 18128 bp, 17 predicted proteins | sample CryGeymet201501t_FD_83663 | JGI IMG/M metagenome (GOLD analysis project Ga0100403, IMG submission 83663) | Groundwater microbial communities from Crystal Geyser aquifers in Utah, USA - Crystal Geyser metaG 2015-01t | ecosystem: Environmental > Aquatic > Deep subsurface > Groundwater | place...
GATGGTTTTTGATAGATACATGAGTGACCTTGCTGAAAATGAAGGGAGGCTTCAATGAAACTATTAACCATCCTTGGACTACTATTTGCTAGCTCTGTGCTTTTTGCCCAAGAATTTAAGCTTGATAAGAAGTACCAAGAGTTAACTTTCAATTCTAAAAAACCAGCTCAATCTCGTGAAGCCCAACTTCTAAGAGCACTTTTAAATAATGCTGATAATATTCAACTCAAAGATGGAACGATCATTCGTATTCTCGATGAGGCTCCGGCGCTCGATGATTCTCGTCTTAATGGGGAGAACCTCGATAAACTTGATCGTCTGTTTCAAGTAAGGCCTGGCACTGGCGGCGGCACCGGCGGCGGCGGCTAAATCAGTTAATGTTCAAATATTTCAATAGATTAAGCCCTCTCTTAGAGGGCTTTTGTCATTTATTTAGGCCTAAAATAATGACAATCTTATTGTTTTGTCACTTATTTAGGCCTAAAATAGTGACATGAATATGCAGTACTCAACTGAAATAAGAAAAATTGTGGATCAGAAGCAGGCTGGCGGAATGCTTACTCTTGATGATTTTCCCGAAGAATGGCCAAGAAACACTGTCACTCAGATTTTGAGCCGAATTGTTGATGAGGGAAAGCTTGAGAGAGTTAAGAGAGGAGTTTATAGCAAAGTTACTGAAACACGCTTTGGGAAGCTAAAATCTAGCTCTATAGAGGTCTTAGCAAACGAGATCAAGGCAGATGATAATAAGTGTTTTGGAGGATTGTTTCTATTTAATAATCTAGGATTAACAACACAGGTTCCAACCACAATAGAAGTGTTAAATAACAAGTCTAGCTACAAGCTTAAGGTTGGTAGCACGCTTGTTCGTTATGTGAGAATCAGACCAAAAATAACGAAAGAAAATAAACAACTGATAATGTATCTAGAAGTCTTGAAGAACTCAAAGAAGATTCCAGATGGAAGTGCTAGTCGTACATATGAATGGTTAGAAAAAAGAATTGACTCATATTCATATATTGAAATTAAAAAACTTGTTGAGTTATCGCTTGAATATCCCCCAAGAGTAAGGGCAATGTTGGGCAGTCTGTTAGAAATGCAAAATCAAAACTTCGCTTACGAGATAGAAAGAAGTTTAAAAAATAATACACCTTATTCGATAGGTTATATAGCAGAATATTTTATGAATAGAGATAGATGGAGATTGAAATTTGAAACTTCACGAAAATCCAGATGAGTTTAAAGCGGCGATACAAAATGCAGCTGAAAGATTTAGTTTACCAGAACATGTTATTGAGAAAGACTACTGGGTAACTAAAGCTCTTTATAATTTAAGTTTGTATAAGCACAAGGATTATGTGATTTTCAAGGGTGGAACAGCTCTTTCAAAGGGATATGGTTTAATAAAACGATTTTCAGAAGATATTGACCTTGCTTTACATCCCGATGGTGTAGGGACTGGTAAAATTCATATAAAAGAGACAAGGGCATTGCATAAAATAGTTCAAGCTGTAAAAGATGCAAACTTTACGGATGATCCAAGTGAGAAAAAAGAGCAAGCCGAGAAAAGGTTTAAAAGAGTCTATCTGTTTCCAAAGTATGTAGATTATCCAGAGGGCTCTCCTATTCATTCTAAAATTATTATCGAAGCCAATTCATTTTCAACTCCTGTTCCAGTTGAGAAAGTGAAAATTAAAAGCATTGTAGGTGATCACTTATCAATTGAATTTGGAGTAGAAAGTCTAATTGATATAGGATTGAGTGAATTTGAAATATCAGTATTGAAGCCTGAGAGAATTTTTTGTGAAAAGTTATTGGCCCTTAGGAGAGCTAGCTTTCGAGGAGGAGATTTTTTTGCAGAAAGAATCAGGCATGTTTACGACATTCACCAACTATTTTTGAGTGCTCGGATTAAAGAATGGATTGAAAACGAGAAAGATTTCTTTCAGTTACTTGAATTAGCTCATCAGGATGATGAAATAAATAAGAAAATATCGGATGAAAATACAAGGGATTTTGCGAGCTACAGAATTTTCAAAGACCCAAGGGGACAGATAACGGAAATCATCAGCTCATATGAAGGATTAAAAGGAATTACTTTTGACAATGCTTTGCCTGAAATAGATGAGGTTGCTTCAAGTCTTGAGCAGCTGGCGAAAAAACTAATGAAATTTACATTCCGCTAAAGGGCAATTTTTTCCTGAAAATGGAAAACAATATGAATGACCACGATCATATCAATTAATCACCCTATATTGTGATGGCAAGTTTTACCTGTCTCTACTAAATTTATTAAATAAAAATAGAAAAAGATAAATTCTCCGAAACGAATATGCAAGGAGAATTATATGTTTCGAGAGTTATACAAGTGCTTTTGTAGAAGCCAAGGCATTTCTAAAGGTAAAAAATCTTTTAGCCTATTTTGTAAATTCCTAACAACTGTCATGTTAAATTGTGACGTCGAAGGACAAGAAGGCTCATTTATTGAAAAAGAATATTTAAAATTCATTCAAGATAGTGAATCTGGAGAAATGCTCAAGATTTATAATAAATCAGTTGATATTCTGAATAGTTTCTCAGAAGAAGATCTTGTTGTGGGACTTGTTAGTTTTTATGAATTAGAGATACTTGATGACGCTTCAAAGAAAAAAACTGGCGTTTTCTATACACCACTGGACGTAGCAGAAAGTATTGTACAAAGCAAAGGTATCCTGAAAAATAAAAGCTTTTATGACCCATTCTGTGGTGCAGGTATTTTCTTGGTTGCAATTGCTAAAAGCACCAAAGGTAAGAATATTGATCTTTACGGATCAGATATTGATGATGCTGCAATATCTCTAGCGCGATTGCTTGTTTTTATTTTTGGAGAAAGAAGTTTAAAAGAACTTCAGAAACTGTGCGCCAACATTAGAGTACTTGATACTTTGTCTATAGATTTAGAGAATGTGAATAAAGTTAAGTCAATTTGTAAAAAAGTCGATACCGTAATTACAAATCCGCCCTATGGTTTTGCAATATCAAAAGAAATGCAGTTCTCCATTAAAGTTAAGATTCCAGATCGAGAAGTATTCTACTTTAGCGTAGACAAAATTTCGAATTCTGGATGTAAACAAAATATTTACCTAATCCCTGAAACGATTTTAATTAATCTTGGAGCAACTAAGTTTAGAGAATACATGGCGGAGAATTTTTCTTTAAAAATAAATACCTTCAAAAATCAAACATTGTTCAATACAGCAACAGTCGATAATATTTTATTAGAGACAAATGATGCGAAAACAAAAAGAATCATCATAGATAATGGTACGGTTGATAGAGAATCATTTGTTTTGGGTAGAATTTCTAAAACTTCTATTTTTCAAGATGAAATTACTATTTCAGATTTATTTGAAGTTTCTCAGGGATTAATTCCTTATGATAAGTATAGAGGTCATACTGAACATCAAATAAAAAATAGAGTTTATCACGACACTGAAAAAAGAAATTCTTTATATAAGCCGGAACTGAAGGGGAAAGACGTTCGGCCTTTAACCGTTAGCTTCTCAGGTAATCATTTTGTTAAATATGGTGATTGGTTGGCAGCGCCTAGACATCCTAAATTTTTCAATGGGCCGAGAGTGCTTGTTAGGGAAATTACACGTTCACAGGATGGTCGAATTACAAGTGCTTATTGTGAAGACGAATACTATTTTACGCCATCGGTGATCAGTATAATTCCCAAAAAAGAATTTGGTTTAACGAAGAAAAACTTAATGACACTTTCAGTATTACTCTCAAGTTCTTTATACGCTGAATATCATTATGAAACAAATCCAAAAGCCAAAAAGGGGACATTTCCTAAAATATTGGTAGCTGACGTTAGGAAACTGCCACTACCAAAATCATTTCTAAAACTTGATTTATCTAGAGAATATATCAAACTAGCAACAAAGTTGATTTCTTCTACTGATTCAGAGAGCATTTTGGCAGAAGTCGATTCAATCGTTCAGAGAAAAACTTTAAGTTTAATCACTTGCGAAGGGAGGACAGCGTGAGTGGTTTTAATAAAGATGATACAAATGCATTTTTTAATGACTGCATTAACAGTATGATAAAGTTAAAAAACGATGGGAAGCTTACCGAAAGTACGGCTCTATTCGCGCTTGAGAAGTTTCACTATTTTACATATGCAATAATGTTGGAAGAACATAGTGGAGACACTCAATTTAGCAAGGTATTTTCCCTCTTCGATTTGGAAAAGATTACAGAGGGATTGGTTGAGATTGTTTTTGATGGAAGTAAGTATTATGCCTCAACTGAAACCTTGGTGAATTTAGTTATAAGACACGATTCTGGTGATTTTGAGGAATTAAACCAAAAATTAAAATCCAATAACAGCAGGACTACGTACACGGTTGATGAGTTATCAAGTTTGTTTATCGAAAAATATTTAGATGGAGTCATACAAAAGGATTTTGTCGTCGATATATTTAACTTGTTAAACAGCAGTGTCAGTTACAATAGAATTAAAGAAGCCATGAAATCCTATGAAACAGACAAAGTTTTTCATGGTGCACCACCATCACGACCTCAAGGGAACGCATATACTTCCATAGGTGAAAATTGGCAAAAGCAGTCAATATCTAGTAATGCAGGATGGGTTCCAAGAATTAAAATGTTGTTTGATTTTGGACGAAACTGGTTAGGTGAAAACGAAACAGCACCAGAAGAAGCTTTAGCTCAAAAAAAGTTTGAAAGACAAGCACGTGAGTTACCAAAAATTAGTGACCCTTCACTATTAATTCTACTTGGCCCCCCAGGCACAGGGAAAACTAGAGCAAGTAGAATTATTGCTAATTTGATACTGACAGGAAAGCAGGTGCCATTAAATATCAAAGACTTTCAACTGGGTAATGAGCCACTATCGAAAGAACTTATAAAAAGTGAAAACGTTTTCTCCTCGCAATTTCACCCAAGCTTTTCATATGAAGATTTTCTCGAAGGCCTAAGACCAATTCAATTACTAGATAATGGTAAGTCTGATGTGAGTTACGAGGTGGTGCCTGGAGTTTTTAAGATTGTTTCGCAATTGGCGAGAGCATACTTTGATAAGACCTATGGAATAGAATTTACTGCAAAATTTGAAAATGGGTCTATTGTGAAATGGCTGAATGATGAAGCATCGCCTATAAGTCCATACGGTATTAAAGCAAGAGAAGGTGTGTTTGTTTTTGAAGCACAGATAATTGCTAAGACAGGAAGTGATGTTAAGCAAATAAGTTCTGAGCTTAATCTTAATGGATTTTATCGAGTGAAATGGTATGCGGAAGAAAAGGATGTAGAAAACTTCGTCATTTTTATAGATGAGCTTAATAGAGGGAATCCAGCTAAAATATTCGGTGAAGCTTTATCACTCATTGAAAATTCAAAAAGAATGGGACGCAAAGAGGAAGGTGTATTAAATCTTCCATATAGCAAGGAAAAACTCCTTGTCCCTCCAAACCTTCATTTAATATGCGCTATGAATTCCTCTGACAAGTCATTGGCGCATTTGGACCAAGCCTTCAGGAGAAGGTTTAAGTTTTTATATTTTGAACCCAACTTTGATACAGTTACATCAAGTAATCTAGTTGCCCAGTTTGCTGAATTTGGAGTTGAAAAGAAAACTTTGGAAATGGTGAAGACGCACTTTGAATTGATCAACAAGTCCTTGGAGGCATGTGATATTGGCGTAGATAATCATATTGGGCACTCGTATGCACTAGACTTCTTGAGGGTCGTTTATTTTGAACTTCGAAATATTGATAAACCAAATGTCGAAAAAATTATTCTTATGAGACTTGAGCAATGTTGGAATAAGTATTTGCACAGCTTGTTGAGAGATATTTTGAGTGAATATAGAGTGAGTGACTTTTGCGATAAATTTACGGAGTTATCGAAGAAAAATGCAGAATCTCTGGGCATGCTGGCTACGCTAGATTCATTCGAGAAGAATTTTAAAACGTATCTTTCAAGTGCTTCGTCAGAAGGAAATGAGTTCCCATGGAAAAAAGCGGGTTAAAAACTATTATTGCATTTGAAGGTGATCAGATCGTTGAATCAGTAGGAAGCTCAGAGGGCAAGATTCAATTTCTTCAAAATCATGATATTTATGTAAAATTCAAGAATGAATATACTCGCTTTTATACTTCCGGTGTGTTTCAGATTTGTGGAGGCCCACCAATTATTATACTACCGTGGTTCTTGAAAAATCCTACCATCGAGAGGGATTTTGAAAATGTCGAGGTTCTTGATTTTTTTGACTCACTTAGAGAGATAAAGTATTTCCTCTCATCCATGTCTAGTTTGAATTCTAGTGGTTTAAATGGAAGCTTGAGAGAAGTTTTGTGTCACTCGTTTTTGAAAAGAATTCTAGATAGCTTGTCTTTTTTGATGCAGAAAAATTATTTTAATGATGCTACGGATAATATTTATTACATTAAAGGGAAATGGAATATTGGGGAGGATTTAAAAAAAACTCAAAAACCTACCAAGTTTAATTGCACTTTTTCTGATCTTGGCACTCAGATTATTGAGACTGAATTTGCAAAGTCTGTTCTTGGGCTTCTCGCAAAAATTTTAAAAGCTAAAAGAAATCAGATGTTAATTGAGGATATGTCAAAGCTTCTTAGAGATGTAAATGTGCCTATTATGACAAGACGTTTGCTTGAGGAGTTTAGAGGCAAACTGGAAAGAGCTAGCAGAGGAAGAGAATGGTTAGAATATGTTGATTTTGTAGATGAATTTATATTTGGAAATGAATCAAAGTCTCCAGAAGCTGGTATTTCCTATCGCTTTAAACTAGATCACTTTTTTGAAGAGGTTGTTTCAATGGCACTGGTTCGTACGAGTGGGTCAGTCACACAACAAGTCAGGGAAGACATATTGGGAGGCAGTCGTTGGATTTCTAGTGATGGGGCTACATTTGATTTAACCGATGAAAAAAAAGCGACAATAAATAGATCAATTCCAGATATTATTTTTTCATACGAGAAGTATCTGTCAGTTATTGAATGCAAGTATAAACCTTTAAGGGCGGGCTTTCTTGCTGGTGAAGATGATAAATTTTTAAAAAAAATTAGCAGAGAAGACAGAAACCAAATATTATCATTTGTATTAAGTATTAAACCTAATTTTGAAATAAGAAACAAGGAAATTGTTTTTAATGTTGTATATCCAAGCTATCATGTTGAAGATGTAGATTTCTCTGTGTTGGAGTTTCCTTTTGCCACTTTATCTTTAAATGCTGGAATTAAAAAAGTTTGCCAGAAAAGAAATGTTCAAGGTACTGAGTATCGTGGTGCCCTTAAAGTAAATTTTGTAGCAATAAATATTAAAACATTCTTAAAATCTTTAAAAGATTCAAATGCTCTGTCTTTTTCTAGAAAACTTTTAAATGCTGTAACAAAGCAAGAAGTTCTTGAAGAACAAGTTAACAATCCTGCGACTAATTATCAGAGACAGTTTAGAAGAAAACTGGCAATGTCTTCGATTCTAATTGACAAGCTTCATGATGATCCAAACTTTGGAAGGGTAAAGCATGCAAAAATATTATATTTAACAGATGCAAGGCTTGGTCTAGGTCTTGAAGACAAATACTATAGAGCTGCGGCAGGGCCAGTAAACATTAAATCACTAAAAGATGAGCAGTTTGGTATCGAGCCTATTGCAAAGAAAAATTCTCTTTTTGAATCTGTTCAAGCACAAGGAATTGAAAAGCGAAAAGTTCGTTACATCCCACAAAGGAATTTAAAAGACTTTATAAATAAAACATCAGATGAATTTGAAGAGTTTTCTGATGAAATTGATAGAATTATAAACTTTTTTAGACCTCTTACTTGGGAGCAATCAGAAATAGTATGCACTCTTTTTGCTTGCTGGAATGATTTAATCTTATCTCGAGGGAAAATTGACATATCTGATAATGATATTTTTGATGAATTTCTAAATAACTGGCACAAAAATAAAGAACGTTTCAACGAAAAAAAGGATGTTCTGAAAACTTGGCTTGATAGGATGAAGGCAAATAATATTGTGCCTCAGGGAATGGGAGTAGAAACAATAAAGCTTGGTGCTTAACGTAATTCCACAATTTTTTTGCGTTATTTAACCCAATTTAGCTTAGAAAGATAGTTTAAGTGACATTTTTATATCCCTTGACCCTTTTCTTATCCCCAAATCTGTTTAAATTTATGTTGCCCCTACGGAAGTTGATAAATATTTATTTGGAGAATTTTATGAGTAGTTCAAAAAGATACATTCGAGTAATGCTTGGTAAGGGCAGTGTCTTTGCAGATATTTGTTACAAGCAAAGTTTTATTGGGGCAAATTTTGGTATTCAGCAAGACTTAAAAAATGACCTTCCTGAAGATTGGAGAGAATTCAACAAAAAGTTCATTCCAATTTTCTTAGAAAGTAGGCCTGACAAATCAAAGGTTGCAGCTGGTCTCGCCTGTGGAGCCTTATGGACAATCTGCAAAGGGTTATCCGATGGTGATATCGTTCTTTGTCCTAAAGGAGATGGCACTTATCTTGTGGGTGAAATTATCGGTGATTATATCTATAAACCAAGCGCGGAGCTTCCCCATACTCGGAGTGTAAGATGGTACCCTGAGGTGATATCGAGAAGTTCTCTGAGTCAAGAATTTAGAAATTCTTCTGGATCAATAGGAACTACTTGCGATGTAACTAAATATTCTAGTGAAATTGAATCGTTGATTTTAGGAAAGACTCCAGCGGTCATTCACAGCTCTGATCCAACGATCGAAGATCCAAGTGTTTTTGCGATGGAGAAACATCTCGAGGACTTTCTTGTAAAAAATTGGTTTCAAACGGAACTTGGTAAGAAATATAACATTTTTGAGGAGGATGGCGAAATTATAGGTCAGCAGTATCAAACGGATACTGGTCCAATTGATATTTTAGCTCTAAGTAAAGACGGAAAAGAGCTACTTGTTGTAGAGCTAAAAAAGGGGAGAGTTTCAGATTTTGTTGTCGGTCAGATTCAGAGATATATGGGGTATGTTAAGGAAGAACTTGCCGAAAATGGCCAAACGGTCAAGGGAATTATCATTGCTTTAGAGGATGACTTAAAAATTAAAAGGGCGCTCTCGGTAGCAAATAATATTGAATTTTATAGGTATAAAGTTTTATTTAGCTTGGTAAAATCTTAGGTGGATTACGAAGCTTTTGTAATATTCATCTGCTTTGCAGAGAAGGTATGCTTAAAAAAACATGGCTTCTAGTTCATGTTTCCAATAAGGCTTTGGCTAATTTCAGTATTTAAAGTATTGAGCTATTTGATGCGTTTGAAGTTTTCTTTGAGTGACTTTCGTAATTCCTTGAAAGAGTCAGAATGATTATTGCTAATATCATCAACAATATTACCAATTTCAAGACTTTTTTTTTGCCATTAGCTACTATTGGGTCATTAACATCTGTAATTTCACCATGGCAAATTACCTTTGACGAAATTTCTAATGTAGCTATTAAATTTTTTATATTGGCCTTTAAAAAATTGATGGCATTAACAAAGTCTTCAGAATAATCGGGATGATGATCTTTTAAAATTAGAAGTTTGTTTATAATATCTTCATCTTTAGAAAAAATAATCGCAAAAGATGATTCACGATTCATTTTATCTTTTTTGAAAGATGGAAAAGCAAGAGCAACTTCTAAGATGTTCTCTGATAAATTGTAAGTAATCCTTGGCCTGTTTTTCTCTTGTGTACCATCAATGTATACTCTTAAATAATCTCGGCCTTCCTTTGCAGAGATAAATTGAAATAATGGGATGTGGCCTTCTTCACCTAATAAATTTACAGCAAGATTTCTTTTATTTGTTAAGTTGGGAAGAATTACTCCTACTGTCATTTATGAAGCCTTTCTCTGGTATTTATTGCGTCCTTTCTCATTTTTAATCAGTTCATCGACAAAGTTTAAGAATAAATTATCTAATGTTCTTTGTCTCAATGATTTGTCTGAGAGGCTCAAGATTATTGGGTTAGAAATCGATCTAGACTTTTTCCCCCAGATTTCATGGATAGAATATTGTATTTTTTCAATTTGTGGTTTTAGTTCTTCAATTTTTTTATTTAAATCTTTAGTTGTACACAAAAGATCGACTTTGTTAAATCCAATCGCAATCCTTGCGTTCGGCGTCAGTAGTTGATAGTTCTCGAAAATGAATTCGAAATCTTTAACAATACCCTCTAAGTAGTTTTCACCATCATCTGCTAGTAACTGTTCAATTGAGGCAATGTAAACTACAAAATCTGCATTGTTTAATACTTTTGGCCAATGTTGTTCGACGAAGTCTCCGCCTACATCATATCTTCCTGTTACTTTGAAGCTGAGTTTTACTTCCTCTTCTAAATCTTCCAAGTACAGTTTGTATATTGCTTTAAAAGATTTAAACTCTTCGATTTCGGTTCCATGATATTTTCCTGTGTCAATTACGATATTGGGATTTTTAAGAACATTAAGAAATGTAGTTTTTCCAGCTCCTGTCGGGCCAATGATTGCGAAATTTTTACCAATGAAATGATTTTTAATTTTTGAAATATAATATTTCGCATCGACCTTAGTTATTTTTTTTCCTATGTCTTTCGCAAGATCACCTCGTCCAATAACAGAATATATTGTCTTCACAGTTTTCCAGATCTCTTTGGTCTTGCTCATTAAGAATTCCCTTTTCTATCAATTTGATGAGTTGATAATTCTATGAATAAAAATATTCATCGCTATGTAGTAATGTACCGATACCTTATCGGAATATTACTGTATAATTTAAATCAGATACCGTGAGCTATGTTATTGATATGGTGGAAAAAAACAACTTTTTCGAAAAAATTCCACTTGTACCTTAGGGCGGGAATATTAAATTTGAGTTTAAGAATATTTATTCAAGATTTCTCATTTGATCATTCTCTTATTTCTGCGGTATTTATTTTGAAAGTAATCAATTTTTGGTCCTCTGCGTACATAACGTCTTTGAGGAATAGAAATAGAGACTTTCCTTGCAAGACTAGAATTTCTTACGGTAATTATATAATCATTTAAGAACTTCACAAATAGCTCTTTCTTGTGAGAGTTGGTTCCATTGAAAACTTCAAGGAACTCAGCCTCGTTGATAGGAAAGATATACGCTATATTTTCAGTCGAAATGATGGGAATTAGTAACCATAGTATTGATTGATTAAAATCTAAAAAAACGGGCACCCCCATATTGCTCCATTCCTTAATAAGAGATGACCCACTTGTGTTAACTTTTTTTACATGACCAATACTTATTCCGGCATTATAGGTTTGAGCAAAATTTGTCTCATCTTTAATAAGTCTCTTTCCATTTACTACCCAAATTATGTTTTTGTAAAAATCATTTCGAGATTTGCGCTCCTCAGGCTTTATAGGTGAGTGTTGAAACTCTATGACGATTCCATCGTTCGTTTTTACGTCAGCAATATGCTTTTCTCCTGTGATCTCATCTCGATGAACAACTTCTTGATTATCTATGTGGAAATTACCTTTCCAAGTCCGATGCCACTCAGTTTCATTTTCTCTCCAAGGATCACACTCAAGTTTGCCTTTATGTGACCAATGATGAATTTTCTTCTCACCACATTTTGGGATCATAGGGCTTTCGCAGTTTGGACAGATGCCACAGAGGCCTTTCTTTGCCTCACTCTTTGCGTCATTAACTATTGCATACTTCATAATTACCTCTAGTTATTGCATTCTTCTTTGTTACGGTATAAAAGCATGAAACCCGTTACGGGTTCAAGAGAGGATAAAATTGAAAAAACCGTTACAAGCAAAAAATGAGCAATTTTTCTTCTTGCCCGCTAAAGGCTCGATTTTTAGTTGGGGTTTTGCAGACGTTAAAAATGTTCTACGAAATGCGAATAAAGCTAAGACCAATCACTGGAATTTAGATTCTAGACTGACTTCACATGAAGAGGAGTGTGTTTATACAAGTGAATGGTTTGATCTATTTATTGATAAAGGACTAACTAAAGATGTCATTGAGGAACTGAACAAACCGATCTCTCACATTCGTTATCATCATCTCTTAACTTATTCTGCAAAAGGGCCACCACGCTGGCAACATATTGCAAATGGTAAGGAAATATATGATCCACAATTAGCAGTGGCATATGTTATCTCTCATCTTCTTGCCGCTGGAGCTTTTGCAGGATTGAAACGCTGTAAACTAAAAGAATGCCAGAAGTATTTTGTAGGGAAACCTAATAAAAAATGGTGCTCGGACAAATGTGGATCACATTTTAGAGTCAAGAAAATGAGAAAAAGAAACGATAAAGATCAAATTTAATTTGAATTAGAATCACTCTAAGAGTGACTCTAATTCATTTTTCCAGTAGTGTCTTCCGGCAATTTCAATGACAATCTCATCCTCTACAAGAGAATCTAGATGCTCAGATTTGGCCATGTCCCAAGCTATCGGGTCTAGCTCCTTGATGGCACAAGATGTACTGGTCTTGATGAAGCCTATCTGGATTTCTTCTTCGTAGAGGTCATCAATCATTTGCTCAAAAGATTCTTCAAGATCGACTTCTGAAAGCTCTTCTTCTAGGATGTTTTTGATGACCCAATCTGTGCCGTACTCAACGCCTACGCCTTCAAGATGCCTCATTAGATCGTCGCTACCGCAAGTTTCGCAGTAATCATCTGGACAGTCTTGATAACATGAATAACAAAATGGTGTGGTACGCTCAATGGCCAGTTCTGTTAGCTTTTCTTGGATTTCTTCTACATTCATTTTTAACTCCCTTTCGTTTTTTATTTGATGGAAGCGTGAAGTAATGAAGATGAGCGCATATCAAGAAAAATATCGGAGGTGTTCCTTTTAAGGAGACCGTGATTTTTCTTGATATGCAAGCGAACGAAATGAATTCTTACGTGAACATAATAAAAATACGAGGAAGGGATGTTTTCTTGTAGAAGGAAACCATAGGTTAAGGTGAAGCCCTTTGATATTACATCACAAGACTTGCAATTTTTGTCCCAAGCCAGATCACTTGAAGGAAGAGGATCGGCCTAATGAGTGGCCAAGCAAAGTCAATGAAGTAGGCGAGGGCCACTAAAACGATTTTAAATGCGATTGATGGAAGAAATTTTAAGTTCATTTGATACCTTTAAAAAAAGTTATAATTCATGCCAGCCCATGCCAGCCCATGCCAGCCGAGTTGGCATATTCATGAATTATCGTGAATTCAAATGAAGTAAGATGAAGAGATAGAGAGCGTGAAAGGCCAGTGTTTATCGCTAGTCTGTTGATTTTAAAGATATTCGCTTAGTTCGTGACTCAGCCTCGGGTAGTTCGGGCATGATTGTTAACCTTCTAATTTTACTAATAGAAAATGGGCCCCAAAGGGCCCATTCCGACTTTTTCCGACTGCATTCCGACTGTTTTATCAAAATTAACTGCTTTTGATAAGCTTCAGTCGGAATACATTATCTTGATTTTCCTCTTCAGATTTAGGCCCAAGTTCTTCTCGAATATGCTTCATTATCATCTGCGAAAAGTCCTTTTGATCGTCCTCATTGCTCTTTGAATAGTGGTCAGCCAGCTTTAAATCCTTATGACCCGTCATTGCAAGCACTGCATCTAATCCGCCTCCCACTTTACGAGCGAGTTTGGCCATCCCGTGTCTTAAGATATGTGTTCCGGTGTAGGGGATGCCACTTTTTCTCTGCGCCTCTCGGTAATTAAGCTGAATGGTGCAGTAATTAAGTGGTGCTCCTTCTACGTGAAACACAAAGTTATTCCCAGATAGGCGAAAGGCCTCACGTTTGGTGAGAATCTCCAAGATTTCATCGGTGATATACACCGCCCTTGCTTCTCGATTTTTTGGAAAAGGCTTTAACTCCACAAACATTTTATTTGTCGCATCCCAGACGCAAGTATCTTTGATTAGCATCCGGCGATTTCTTAAATCAATGTTTGTCCATTGAAGCCCTGCAATTTCTCCCACTCGACCTGCGCAGTAAAACTGCATTTTCGCTAAGTCTTGATAGAGCGGGCGCAAAAAATCAAAAAACAAAAAAGCATCTTGAAGATTAATCTGTTTAATCTTATCTGGCAGAGGCTTGATAAAACCCATCTTGCGATGCTTGGTTTTAACTGGACAGGTAAGGGCAACGGCTTCCTTTTCAAAGTCTTCGCTTTGTTTGTACCAATTAAAAATGGTCACAAACATATTAAGCTCATTATTAAGGTTGCATCTTCCTGCACGTCCTCGGCCTGAAGACTGGTATTCCTCAGAGGAAAAGTAACTGACTCTTTCAACAACCCACTCGGTAATACGAGAGGGAGTTATTCGGTCCATTGGTAGATGCTCAAGTCCTTTTAAAAGCTCAAAGCGTCTTATCCACATGGCCCTTGTCGAAGTCGCAAGGGTTGGAAAATGCTTTTTTTGCATTACTTCCCACACTTCTTTAAGAGAAGAGTAGTTACTTTTTTCATCAAGAACTTCTTCGGGGTAAACAATCTGTTGACCATCGAAGAATTTTTGCCATTGCTTAGCTTCATAAAGAGTGGAGAAGGTTTTTGTATGTAATAAACCTCTCACTCTTTTTTCTACCATGTACTGGCCGTTCTTTTTGTTTTGGTAGATACCAGTCGTGTTTCTAATCTTCTTGTAATTATCTGATCTGCTCATAGTCATTCTCCTCTAAACCAGGCCATAACCTCGTTTGGAACGAATACTAATCTCCCTTTTCGGCCACGCCTTCGAACTGGAATCTCACCTTCGCTTACGAAGTTGTAGATGGTTCCTCTAGCATAACGAGTAAAGGTGCAGACCTCGTCAATTCCCCATATTAACTTGTCAAAGAGCATCTCCGACGGATTACCTCCGTCAGAGCGCACATCGTAGCTTAAATGAGAGCATTTGTAATGTCGTTTATCGGCCATTTTTCTCCTTAGTCTTTGTGTTTTCTTGGGTCTTTTGTTTGAAAAATGCCATCACTTCAGGAAGGGAAAAGCGGATATGCTTTCCCATCTTAGTGAAGGGGATTTCTCCACGGGAGATCCAAAAATAAATGGTATTCACTGGCACATTGATTCTTTCGGCCAGCTCTTTGGGGTTAAGATAGTCACACTTATGCATGAGTATTTATTCCCATCCAAGAAGCATTCGAGTAAGACCATCCATCAAAATTCATAGTGACTTCTCGCTCAATGGGGATTGAATCAGACAGATCAAATTCAAGGCGATCAAACCATTTTATGTTCTTGTTGTTCTTATCACTTAAATACTGTCGCTTAATTTTGATGGCAAAATCTTCAAAATAATTTGTGGTGGAGATTCCTTGGTAGTTTGCTTGATTCGGTTTACAAAGAACGACCTCCGTCTTGCCGCCATCTGCTTCATAAATCTCGACACCACAAATAGCCTTCTCAAAATGTCCTTCCATTGTCATATCTTGCTTCACTCTTAATTTTTTTCTCTTATTCATATTCCTCCCTTTCGCGCGTTATAGGCCCGTTTCCTGACCTCCTGCTCGAATACTACGTAGAGAGGGGGAGGTCAGGAATAAGGGCCGGTTTTCGTGTTAAATTTCAACTTATTACCCATTCATGTTTGAGAGACCTAGAGCGCATTACCCTAGTTTTACCCAAGCATTGGAAGGGCATTATAATTTCAGTAACTCTTTTAAGTTCGTTTCTCGTCCTCGGTATAAGGCCTTTGAACTTAGGATGTTGAATGTCTTGCTGTTTAAGTCCTTCTCTAAAACAAAGATAAAGCGCTCCGTATTTATTTGATCTTGGAACTCATCTAAGTATCGAGTGTAGGAATTAAACACACTGGGCTTGTCAGTCATGTAGATGACGTTGTTAATAATTTTTGAGTCATCATGACATTTGAAAATTTCCCGTACTCTGGTTTTATTTTTCTGAGTCAGCTCAATTTCGATGGCAAGCCTAAAGGGTTTTGTTTTTTCTCCTTCAATTAAAATATCGGGAGTCTTCTCCATTAACGGATAAATCCTTGGGATTTCTTGATCTAAGTAAATGTCTGTTACAAATGATAGGCCTTTAAATAAAAGGGCAATTCTTGTGGCAATCGCATCATGCAAGCGTTGGTCTCTATTAACTGGAAGTAATGCTTTTTCATCTCCAATGACCTTTAATGCTTCTGGTAGAAGATAGATGAATTTTTCATTACTCCAACTATTGATAAAACTATCGATTAAGCGATTTTTCTCAAGCTTAGTGATAATTTTATAAAACGAGGAAGCACTTTTTTGATACTCTGCTTGTTCTTTTAAATCTTTTACACTTAGTATCCTCCATTTTTTGAGTGGGGTTAAAATTTCAAAGTAGCTTGGCGCAATCTTCTCAAGGTAATTCACTTTTTTCCTCCTTTAGTTAAAAATGCTTGAGGCTTCACTGCCAGCTACATGATCTTGGGTGATGTTTTGTGGAGTCTTCCAATAGCGAACATTTAGAAGATCAATTCTTTTAGGTTCGCGCTGAAGAAAGACACATTGACCAACTCTAAGGTTTCTTAAAATATTACTGTGCACTAAAAACTCTTCCACCTCCCTGACTGTTCCCATACTCTGTCTTTGATCATTATCGATCACATGAGTCTTTTTCTCCGTGTTGATGGTTCCAAACATTCGGGCAAAGAACTCAGTGTGAGCGGGTACGATCTGATTAAAGATAAAAAGATTATTGGTATTTTCAAAAATCTGAGCGGTCAGTGTCGGGCTGATGCGATCAATATCTGATGGACCTTGAGTGGCGTAGGTGATCTCCATTCCTGCTTGGCGACACTTATTTTGCAGATCAATAAATCCAGCGTGGATAGTGCTTGAGAGCTCATCGAAGAAAATGGAAATGGGCTTGTCTTGCGGATCATTTAATCCATTCACTTTGCCGATTAAAGATTCCTTGGCATGAGTGAGAAGGCCACCAAAGAAAATTTTGTTTAAGATGCTTCCACTGGAACTATGACCCATGGCCGAGATGCCAATATACAGGCAAGCCTCTTCAACTCTCAGACGATTAAAGCTTAATGTCTCTTTGGATTTTGAATTGAGAAGGCTCCCATATTCAGAAGTCACAACCTTTGAGAGCTGATTATAAAGACCCTTGATATTTTTAAAGTTCTTATGCTTCTTTAATTCTTGCGTGATGGCCTCAAGTGTAATGGTGGTGTTGGAATATGAAAGAGCACCTAAAACATCATCGAGGGCTTCAATCGATTCATTCTTATAAAAGGGCTCAGACCACTCAAGAGCGTTTATAACTTTGTCGCTGATATCTCCTAGATTTCCACCGAGAAGAGGATTAAATGAAGTCTTATGGCCTTCAATATCGGAGAAGACATAGAGCTTTTTATTATTGGCCTCACAAATCCGCTTAAAGGTCTTGATATTTTCAGTACTCGCCTTAGGATCAAAATAGATAACAGGCATGCCTTTTTTAAGGGCATGCTCAATCAAAAGATAAGTGCAGACCGTTTTTCCGGAACCAGTTGAACCAATGATGGCGGTATGTTTTCTGGTATTAAGCTTAGAAGCCTTAAAGGGAGTGTTGTGATTGACAGAGAATCCCAAAGTATTGCTTAAGTCGCTCGTCTTTTTGGATTTTAGTGCCTTCGCTTTAATCGGAGCAACTTGATAGCGATTAAAAAAGCGTACTTCTATGAACTGAAAGAGCTTTCTCATTAAAAATTGAAAAAGCATCGCTACCAAACTCATGATCTCTTCAATTACTGGAGTCATGATTTCAACAAGAGGTGAGACCACATCTAATTCAGAGCTTTTTGCTTGGCCTTTATTTTTAGACATAGAAACCCCTTACGCCTTAAGGCGTTGATTAAAAATTAATTTCTAGCTTTGAGTAATATGCTTATATTTCCTGATGACGCTTTCCATATTTCTCACAATGAGAAAGCCACCAAGCAAAGTCACACAAAAATAAACCGCAAGACTTATAAGATCAGGACTTTTAAAAAAGAAATAGATATTAAATCCAGTGATGGTGATAAGTATCCCATACATGATCACCCTTATCTTTTTGTAAAGTTGTGAGAGTTCAATCGCTACATTCTTTCTTTGTTCAAAAAAATCATTAA
>Ga0100403_1001837_pt1 | contig 18127 bp, 14 predicted proteins | sample CryGeymet201501t_FD_83663 | JGI IMG/M metagenome (GOLD analysis project Ga0100403, IMG submission 83663) | Groundwater microbial communities from Crystal Geyser aquifers in Utah, USA - Crystal Geyser metaG 2015-01t | ecosystem: Environmental > Aquatic > Deep subsurface > Groundwater | place...
AGTCCGGCGTCTTCCGCGACATCGAGAAGCCCCGCTTCTTTCAACTTCCGTGAAAGCATATCCGGGGACTCCGGGGCAAATCCCAGATGTAGTTCTTCTATTTCTTCTTGTGACAATCCACGATCGTTTAGCAAATATTTGAGAGCTTCTTTAGCTCCTGGAGTTTTTTCTTCTTTGAGAACATAGGCAAAGTAAGCACCACTTCTTGTGAGCGCCTCCATTCCACTTTCTCTTTTGGACTTTTGTTCTTTAGACGCTTTCACGTCTTTTGCGCCGATCTTCGGCAGCTCAATACTCAAAGACTCTGCAAGTTCCTTAAGTGCCTCCATGAAACTGAGCCCTTCAACTTCTTCGAGAAATTTGAAAACATCACCGCCGCGCTGGCAGCCGTAGCAAAAATAAAGATTTTTCCTAGCGTCGACATTAAAAGATGGCGTTTTTTCTTTATGTCCAGGGAGAGGGCAACAAGCTTTAAACCCCGTAGAGGTTTTCACAAGTTTTGTATGCTTGGCTACGATCTGGCTGAGATCAACTCGATCTTTGATCTCATCTTTGACCTCGGGAAGCGTCCTCAATTTAATTCAATCCTTCGAAGTTCTTGCGAATGGAATCGCAGTTACATTCCCAATGCAGACTTCACTGCAGCCTGAACCGCCTTGCCATCAGCACTTGCCCCAACTTTAGCCATAACGTGTTTCATCATCATACCCATAGCGGCTCCGCCCTGAGGGAGCGTGTCTTTTACTTGAGCGTGAACTTCTTTTACTGCTGCTGTTAATTCTGCTTCGCTCATTTGCTTCGGCAAGAATTCCTGCAACACTGAAATTTCATATTCTGTTTCTTTGACTGTTTCGTCGCGTTTAAGCTCAACAGCTTGTGCGTGACTTTCTTTGACTTGTTTTTCAAGTTTCATGATGACCTTTAAAGTCTCATCGTCGTTAAGTTCTTTGCGCTCATCGATTTCGATTTTTTTGATTGCGCTGGTAATACCGCGGAGAACTTGAACTCGCTCCGCTTCATGAGCCTTCATGGCCGTGACCATTTGTGTTTTGATTTTGTCTTTTAATGTAGACATTCTACCCCCTTAAAAAAACCAAGGGAGCTGCCGTAGCCGCTCCCTTGCCTTAGTTAACTTTTTTTGATGCTTCCGAAAGCGCAACGCTTACAGAGATCTATTTGTTGTTGAAAGATGAAGGGCGAGGGGCGCCTCGAGCTTTCTTATCAAGACGCTTCTGAGCGGCAATCGCTTTTTTCTTTTTCTTGATAGAAGGTTTTTCATAATGCTCACGTTTACGAACTTCTGTAAGAATACCTGCCTTCTCACATTGTTTTTTGAAACGGCGCATGGCTGAATCGAAATTCTCACCTTCGCGTACTTTGACTAATGGCATATTAAAATCACCCCCTAACTCTTTGGAATATAGGGGGTTCTTCCACGAAATCACCCCAATCGTCAACCTCAATCGCGTGACCAGGCAGAGGTTCCTGGCGACCCTACTCGGTCTCGCGTTCGACTTTAGCGCCGAGGGTGCGGAGCTTTTGTTCCATGGCCTCGTAGCCTCGGTCTAAGTGGTAGATTCTTTTGACTTCTGTCCGGCCTTCAGCAACGAGGCCGGCTAAAACGAGGCTGGCGCTAGCCCTGAGATCAGTGGCCATAACCGGCGCGCCGTGCAATTTTCCAGGCTCGCCCTTCACGGAAACAGAGGATCCATTGATCTTCAGATGAGCCCCCATTCTCGCGAGCTCGGGAACGTGCATGAATCTATTTTCAAAAATCTTTTCTGTGATCGTGCAATTGCCCGAAGCCTGAGTCATAAGGGTCATCCACTGAGCCTGCAGATCTGTAGGAAAACCAGGGTAGGGTTTCGTCGTGATATCGACGGGCTTAATCACATCTGAACCAATGACTCTGATTTTATTTGGAGATCTTTCAACCGTCGCGCCAGAATCTTCTAATAATTGAAGCGGCAACTCTAAGTCCGCTGGGTTTGCCCCCTCAATCGTTACATCGCCACCGGTAAGTTGCGCACCAAAAAGATAGGTTGCGACCTCGATCCGATCGGGAGGAATTGTGAAATCCATAGGCTTCAGAGAATCCACACCTTGAATCTCTACTCTAGATGTTCCTTCTCCTTTTATCTGTGCGCCCATGCTTCGAAGAGCATGGATAAGTCCCGCCACTTCTGGCTCAGCTGCTGCGTTCTCGAGAATCGTCGTTCCTTTGGCGAGAGTAGCTGCCATGATGGCATTTTCCGTTGCCCCAACAGAAACAACCGGGAACACAATATGTGCTCCTTTAAGGCCATTTGTGTGGCGTGCTTCGACATATCCACTTTTCTGCTCGATGGTAGCGCCGAGTTTTTCGAGAGCCATGAGATGCAGATCAATTGGCCGCGCACCAATCGCACAGCCCCCAGGAAGAGACACACGCGCTCTACCCGTGCGAGCCATCAACGGCCCCAAACAGAAAAAACTAGCACGCATTTTGCGAACGTAATCATAAGGCGCTTCGGAAGTCGTGACATTTGTCGCGTCGATCGTCCAATCACACGCGAAATTATTTTTGAAACTTTGATCTACAGGGCAACCAAAATGAACAAGGATTCTCTGACAGAACTCCATATCCGCAAGGCGCGGCACGTTTCTTAATTTATGTTTGCCTTCAGCAAGAAGTGCGGCGAATACAACGGGAAGAGCACAGTTCTTTGAACCACCAGCTTGAATGGTTCCATTAAGTTTTACAGGGCCGTCGACGACAAATTTATCCATTGTTCATTACCATTGCACTTTCTATCGCTCTAATCACAGAGCGCCTAGGCTACTCTTTCGAAATAAAAAAATCGATCTTTTCCGGCTAAGTCTTTTGCAAGCTTGCCTCGAAGCGTTGGAAAGTTTTCTCTCACAAATTCACAGATCCAAACGGCTTGTGCAGGCCCGAGTTCGAATCCAGCGACACCGCCAACTTCCATAGTCATAGAGGCCAAACGCAGCAATTCTCTATAGGGGCCACTAGCATCTGGAAACTGTTCGAGATCCTTAGGATAGAGAGCTTCATGAGGCTCGAAAGCCCTCACCTCAGAATCAGCATCATCTTTAGAGGCGTCGTAATTTTTACCCTCTTGGCCGCTGATATAAGGAGGGTTCGACAAAAACACTTGCACTGGCTCCGACGGGGACCAGGCATTCCAAGAGCCTTCAACAATATGAATCTGTGATTTCATGGACGGAAACTTTAGCAGCAAAGCTTCTACATTTTTCTTTAAATAGGGCAAAGCCTCTTGAGACTGCTCCACCAGAGTCAGAGATAAGACCTCGGACAGCAAAACATTTTGCTCAAGCAATTCATGAGCGATTGCCAGTCCCAAACATCCCGATCCCGCTCCGCAATCGACGATATTCCACCTTGGGTAGAAGCGAGACTTGGCTTTAATTTTTTGAAAGATGTTTTCAGCAAGCTCTTCCGTTTCGGGTCTTGGAATCAAGACTCCCGGCCCAACTGCCAGTTCCAAGTTCCAGAAACTCCAATGCCCTTGAATGTATGCAAGAGGTTCGCCAGCTTTTCTTCTTTCTAAAATCTTAGTAATTTGAGCCGGGTCTTGAGTCTCCTTGAGAACCCATAAGAATTCGTGAGCTATGCCTTCTTTCTCGAAAGACTTATGGAGTTCTTGAATTTTGGAATCGTCTGATGGGGCCATCAAGCTAACTCGTTTCTTAGAAACTACTTAACAGCTTCTTTGAGAGCTTCGGTTTGGTAGTGGTCCGCAAGCGCACGAATGAACGGCCCCACATCTCCACCAATCACCTCGTCAATATTGTAAGTTGTCATACCAATACGATGATCCGAGACACGCCCTTGCGGAAAATTAAATGTGCGAATGCGTTCATTACGCATTCCTGAGCCGACCTGCTCCTTGCGCTTCTGTGCAATTTCAGAATTCTGAGCATCTTGCGCCGCCTCGAACAATCGTGAGCGAAGAACCTTCATGGCTTTCGCTTTGTTTTTGTGTTGAGAGCGCTCGTCCTGACATTGCACGACGGTATTAGTCGGCAAGTGGGTTATGCGAACGGCAGAATCCGTCGTGTTGACGTGCTGACCACCGGCCCCACCGGCACGCATCACATCGATACGTAGTTCGTGTGGCTTGATGTCGATGTCGACTTCATCAGCCTCGGGCATCACAGCAACTGTCGCCGTGCTCGTGTGAACTCGTCCCTGAGTTTCCGTTTTGGGAACACGTTGAACGCGGTGAACACCGGTTTCGTATTTCATCCAGCTATAAACTTCATCGCCAGAGATGCTAAAAATAACTTCTTTGAATCCGCCAGCCGTGCCTTCGGACAAGCTAAGCACTTCGACCTTCCACCCTTTGCTTTCTGCAAAACGGCGATACATTCCGTAGAGATCGCCCGCAAAAATGCTGGCTTCATCGCCACCAACACCTGCACGAACTTCTACGATCGTGTTTTTCTCATCCAGGGGATCTTTTGGAAGAAGTAGAATTTGCAATGCCTTGAGGTCTTCCTCAAGCTGAGGCTCTAGCAAATCAATTTCCTCATGAGCCATCGCCTTAAGGTCAGGGTCTTTTTCATTGGCGACTAGGTCTCTAGCCTCTAAATAGTTCTTAAACTTTATGGAATATTCTCTATAGGCAACGACCAACTTTTCAAGGGCTGCACGCTCGCGCGAAAGCCTTTGAAAAGTTTTCTGATCTGAAATCACTGCAGGCTGACTGACTTGCTCCGTCAGAAAATCAAATTGCTTTTCTGATTCTTCAAGCCGAGCCTTAAGCTCAACGGGTGTTTGGTGCGCCATATATTATTCCGTAACGTTACGAATTCATATTGTCGATGAACTCTTGGTTTGTTTTGAAACGGCGGAGTTTGTCGAGAACAAATTCCATGGAGTCAATAGGGCTCATCGGAGAGAGAACCTTACGAAGTATCCAAAGTTTTTGAAGAGTGTCAGCAGGAACGAGCAAGTCTTCCTTACGAGTTCCTGACTTGTTCACGTCAACACATGGGAAAATACGTTTTTCCATGAGCTTACGATCGAGCGCGATTTCTTGGTTACCTGTGCCCTTGAACTCCTCGAAAATCACTTCGTCCATGCGGCTTCCAGTGTCAATAAGGCCTGTCGCGATGATGGTAAGTGATCCGCCATTCTCGATGTTACGAGCGGCACCGAAGAAACGCTTCGGACGTTGGAGGGCATTGGAATCCACACCACCAGAAAGAATTTTTCCGGACGGAGGAACCACAGAGTTGTAGGCACGGCCCAAACGAGTGATGGAGTCCAGAAGAACGACAACGTCTTTCTTATGCTCTACAAGACGTTTCGCTTTTTCGATGACCATTTCTGCCACTTGAACGTGACGTTGTGCAGGCTCGTCGAACGTTGAATAACAAACCTCACCCTTCACGTTTCGCTTCATGTCCGTGACTTCCTCAGGACGCTCGTCAATGAGAAGGACTAGAAGAACGGCCTCGGGGTGGTTCGTCGCAATCGCGTTTGCAATGTCTTGCATCATGACTGTCTTACCCGCCTTAGGAGGGGCAACAATCAAGGCACGTTGCCCCTTTCCAATAGGAGCAAACAAGTCTATGATCCTTGTGGTCATATTGCTGGGATCAAATTCAAGTTTGAAAGCTTCTTGAGGGTATAGGGGAGTTAAGTTTTGGAATAAGATTTTGTGTTTCGCAACTGACGGATCTTCGCCATTTACTGAATCCAAATTCATCAAAGCAAAGTAACGCTCGCCATGATTCGGGGGGCGAACAGATCCTGTCACCGTATCACCTGTTCTTAGGTGGTTTTTGCGAATCGTCCCTGGGCCGACATAAATATCGTCGGGACTTGCGAGGTAGTTATAGTCAGCAGAGCGTAGGAAACCGAAGCCGTCTGGAAGAATTTCCAAAACACCTTCCGCATCGATAGCGCCGCTTGCTCTTGCATGAGCAGAAAGCAACGCGAAAGTGAGATCTTGCCTACGAAGACCAGAAGCGTTTTCTACATAATATTTTTCAGCAAGCTCAACGAGAGCGTTGATGTGCATGGCTTTGAGTTCGCGGATATTGAGTTTATCAACAATCGGCTTGTCGAGCTTAGGAGCCGGAGGTTCGTCGACATGATCGTCGTCCATTCCAGCATTCGCTGCGCTTTCTCTAGCTGCAGTTCTTGCTTCTCTTTTTGCAATTTCTGCTTCAGCTTGCGCCATCTTCGAGGCGGCAGCGTGTTGAGCCTGTTCTTCGCTAGAACCGGATGGTTTCTTGGATCGTTGTCCGCCACCCTTGCTGTTTCCATCAGCTGAACGCTTACGTCCGCCATTGTTGTTATTGTTATTAGCGCGACCGCGTCCACGAGGTCCGTTCTTATTGGATCTCCCAGATTGCCCGGAACTTTGCCCGGAACTTTGGCCTTCTGATTTCGGCGATGCTGTAGATTTACTTGATGCAGCTTTGCCTTCTGGTTTTGCAGCTTTTTCTGTGGATTCCGACATTTGAAAAATTTTCTCCTTGGGTGGCGGTCTGATGATATTCAGGGCGATTGCACAAAGGCTCTATCAATATTGTTCAAATTTTACGGTTCAAACGATATAGATGACCTGAAGCAGGGGTGAAACTCTAGTGAGTTCAGACACTTGTCTACGATTCGCCGTACGCCCTGTCAAGACCTTGCCACTAGCGCGGATTTAAATAGCGTGACATATTGGAATTAGAGGGTTTTTCACCAAAATGGCAGCTTTGATTCGCAAAAAAAACTCATCCGATTTACCAACCCGCTGGAAAAGTGCAGGGGCTTTTGTCTTTGCATGCGTAGGATTGATTTTGGCCTTAGCGTCATATCACCCCGAAGACCCCAGCCTAAACACCTTTAGTGCGTCTTGGGTCGAGCCTCAAAATGTCTTGGGCTATTTCGGTTCGTGGATTGCAGATATTTTTTACCAATTGTTTGGCTACACAGCATGGCTTTGGCCCATTCTCTGGGGCAGCAGCGTCATTCGCTGGGCAGCAGGCGAGGACAAAACCGAGCCCGTGTTTCACGGCCGTGATTGGGGCGGGCTTTGCGTCGCCCTTTGTTCCGTGACTCTATTCATCGCACTATTTGATTTCTCCACAAAAGGTGCGGGCTTTCCCCCGGCAGGCCTATTAGGAATTGCGATTTCCAAAGCCAGCATTCCCCTCCTTGGAACCGTGGGATCTTATTTTCTCGCAACGTTCGCACTCTGGTTCGCCTGCATGATGTGGTGGGAGGAGCTCCCTTTCTACCTCTTTCGTGCCGTTCAAGCCCTTGCGGAGAAAGTCAGCCTTCCAAAAATTTCATTTTTGGGTGCTTTCAACAAGTTTACAGCCAACGCTGTAGAGGCTAGAAAGGCGCGAAAAGAAGCGCGTGCCGAAGCCAGAGCCGAAAAACTTGCCACGAAAGAGGCCGCTCATCTCGCCGCTGCGGAAGCCGTTGACGAGCTAGATGATGTTGATGATGAATTCGAAGAGGAAGATGAAGACTCAGAAGAATACGAATATGAGTTCAGCGAAGATGACGAAGAAGAATCCTTCGAAGAAGATGGCACGACAAACCGGCCCACACTTCGTGTTCGAAGCCCAAAAGCCGATCAGCCCGCTAGAGAGCGCAAAAGGCCTAAAGCTTCTCGAAGCGCTGACGAAGTCGAAGAATGGGAAACACCCCCTCTTTCACTCCTTCAAGCTGCAAAAACAAAAATCAAAGGACCCACGGAAGATCAACTATTTCAAACCGCAGACCGCATCACAAGCGCGCTCCAAAGTTTTGATATCGATGGAGAAGTCGTTGAGGTCTCCCCGGGCCCCATCATTACGATGTATGAGTTCCAACCAGCACCAGGAGTTAGGGTCAACAAACTCGTTTCTGCTGCCACTGACCTAGCCATGACTCTCGGAGTTCCAAGCGTGCGAGTGGTCGCGCCTATTCCTGGAAAATGTGTTGCCGGAATTGAAGTGCCAAACGCGACTAAGCAAGAAATCGTTCTCAAAGATGTTTATGAGAACACCATGAATCGCGCATCAAGCTTCAAGCTCCCCATGATTTTTGGAGTGGACAATGAAGGAAACCCTGTCTGCGAAGACCTAGCTCGCATGCCCCACTTACTAGTTGGTGGTGCGACCAACATGGGTAAATCCGTCTTGGTAAACTCTCTCATGACGGGACTGCTTTTGAGGTTCACACCCGAAGAATTGAAGCTCATCGTCGTCGACCCGAAACTTGTCGAGTTCAAAGTTTTCGAAGACATTCCTCACCTGCTTCTACCAATCGTTAACGATCCTGCTGATGCTAGCCAAGCCCTGAAGTGGGCGGTTGCCGAAACGAAACGTCGCTACCTTGAAATGCAAAAGATTTCCGCGAAGAACCTCGAAGCCTACAATAAAAAAATTGATGAAGGCGCTTTAGAGGACGGCGAACGCATGCCATATATTGTTATCGTCATCGACGAGCTTGCAGAGCTCATGCTCACAGCGAAAAAAGACGTTGAGCAAAGTATCGTAAGATTGTCTCAGCTTGCGCGTGCTGCTGGAATCCACCTGATCATGGCAACTCAGCGACCTTCTGCAGACGTTGTTACCGGTCTTATCAAATCTAACTGTCCAAGCCGCGCCTCACTTCGTGTAGCGTCCGCAAGTGACAGTCGCATCATTCTCGATTGCTCTGGAGCAGAACAACTTCTTGGAAGAGGGGATATGTTCTTCACTAACGCAGGCCCTATGGGACTCAAACGCATGCAAGGTTGCTATGTTTCTGATGAAGAGATCGAGCGTATTTGCGATTTCTGGAGAGAGCAAGGCGAGCCTAGCTACCGTGAAGAGATCCTCAATCCCGAGGATGACCTTCTGGCGAAAATAGACGGGGACTCCGAAGATGTAGACAAGTTGTTCTCAGAAGTCATGGAGTTTGCGAGGGAGAAGGGTAAGATCTCAACGTCCTTGATTCAAAGACGCTTTCAGATCGGCTACACACGCGCCGCTCGCATCATGGACCAACTTGAGGAGCGCGGCATCGTTGCGGAAGCAAGCTCTGCTGGCAAACCACGAGACGTTATACTATAAAACTTTTGATGTACTCGAAGCTTAAGCGCACTTTACTTTCTGCAAAATTTTTACCCTTAGTCGCGGCCTGCCTTTTGGCAACACCCGCATTCGCACAAACAGGACAGAAGGCCGGAAAAGAAAAGGCTCAACGCCCATCAAAGCCAACTTTTAACCTCAATGAAAAACCTGAGAAAAAATCAGAAGACGGCCTCAGCTCTCAAACCGAATTGGTTTTAAAAAGTGTATCGGAACGTTACGCGAAATTACGGGCATGGAGTGCCCCCTTTGCGCACGAAAGTTACTCTGTAGCTCTCGGCACAAGCCGACTTTCTAAAGGAGAGTTTGTGTTCGTAAGACCTGATAAATTTCGTTTCACCCTGAATGGTCCTGCTGAAATTTCAGACTTCATTAGTAACGGAAAAGAAGCTTGGTATATCCGCTTCCCCAATGGACGCAAGAAATCAGCTCAAGTGCAGCACTTTCAAAGCCTCCAAAACATAGAATTAGACAAATACCTCATTCTCCTGAGAGGAATCTCTACCGAGAGACCCGAAGAGAAAGCTAAAGTTCTACGAGACTTTAAAGTGGAGAGTCTTCTGGACAGCTCAAAGCTATCTTTGCTGCTTACCCCGAAAGGCTCCTCTGATATCAGCGAAGTCAGCATCACCTTTGAAAACACTAAGCCCACTCCCGCTAGTGCCAAAATTGTCGACTCCCTTGGCGGGGAAGTAACGATCAAGCTCGGAGAGGCTAAGATGCTAAAAACTATAGACAAAAAGGCCTTCGTCCCTAACTACCCCAAAGACTCAAAGATCGAAGAATTCCGTTAATTCTCCGATATCATTTCATAGGCACGATCTTTATTGAGCCGAGGCAGCAAAACCTTTATAGAGGGGGCGCTATATGAAGAATATTCACATGATATCGCTAGGCTGTGCCAGAAACCTCGTTGATTCCGAAGTCATGCTCGGACTCATGAAAAAAGACGGCTATGCCATAACCGGGAAAGCCGAAGATGCCGACGTTATCGTGGTAAACACTTGCGGCTTCATCGACACCGCAAAAAAAGAATCCGTCGATACCATTTTAGAAGCTGCCGAATACAAAAACTCTGAAATCGGAAGATGCCAGAAGCTTGTGATCGCGGGTTGTCTGGCGGAGCGCTACCCAGGAGAAATCAAAGAAGCGATTCCTGAAGTCGATCTGGTTATTGGCACCGCCGGGTTTAGTAAAATCGTTGAAGAAATCGACAAAATGAATCTTGTCGATCACTCGACATCCACTGACGGACTTGAAGAAGCCGCTCGTGGGATTCGCGTCGACCATGAGAGAATCAAAGACTACGATTTGCCGCGTGTGAACACTCAACCGTTCTACCGCGCGTATTTAAAACTCGCCGAGGGCTGCGCCAAGCGATGTAGTTTCTGTGTGATTCCTGATTTGCGTGGGCCTTTGCGCTCTCGAAGCATTGAGAACCTGATCAAAGAAACTGAAGAGCTTGTTGAGTCTGGTGTGAGTGAAATCAACCTCATTGCCCAAGATCTCACGGACTTTGGACGTGACCGCAAAGATGGCGCCAATCTCGCGAAGCTACTTAGAGAATTAGTGAAGGTGAATGGAATTGAGTGGATCAGACTTTTTTACGTCTACCCGGACCAGCTCGATGACGAAGTTATCAACCTCGTTCGTGATGAGCCTAAGATTTGTAAATATCTCGACGTTCCTATTCAGCACATCAATAATGGCATCCTCGCGAATATGAATAGGAAAACGGATGGAGCACAGATCATCGCTATGGTTGAAAAGCTTAAGGCGACGATTCCTAATTTAGTTCTCAGAACTTCACTTATGGTGGGATTCCCTGGAGAGACTGAAGAGAGCTTCCAAGAATTGTCTGACTTCGTCGCCCAAGGACACCTCGATCAAGTTGGAATCTTCACCTACTCACACGAAGAGGGTAGCAAGTCAGCTAAGCTATTTGATGATGACGTGCCACAGGACGTGAAAGAAGATCGCAGAGACCGCCTCTACCAGGTTCAGCAGGAGCAACTCACAAGCAAGCTTGAGTCTTGGGTGGGCAAAGAAATTCCTTTGCTCGTCGAAGGCTTCCACGAAGAAACTCCTTTCCTTTTAAAAGCTAGACACTATGGACAAGCTCCTGATGTCGACAACATCACCATGATCAACAGCGGCTCTGCCGAAACAGGCTCATATGTATTGGGGCGCATTACAGAAGTTGTTGGCAACGACTTGCTCGCAGAAATCGTGACACGCTAATCTGGGCAAAGTGATCGAAAACTGTTTTTTAGAAAAATCTGAATCATCGTTAAGCGATGCCTCTGTGTGCTATCTCAAGGTACGCCTGCAGCCTGGATCGAAGGAGTCAAAATTTAGCGGATATCACGATGAAGCGGAGCTTAAAATCCGAATAAAGGCTGCTCCGGTTGATGGCGCTGCGAATGAAATGTTGATAACATTTTTAAAGGATGTTTTGTCACTCAAATCCAGCGAAGTTCAAATTGTTAAAGGCCTTAAAAGCAGGTCTAAAGTCGTGGCCATCGAAAAATCTAAGAACCATGTCATACAAACTTTGCGAAACACCCTTTCTTTGTAAAACTGGTGTCACCATACAATCTCTCGCGACTCCGCTTTTTGTATTTTTTTCAACAGGAGCTCTCGCAACAAGCTATGGGCCCTTTATGCCCACTCATCACTACCCCACCGATCGAAGCTTCCATCTGACTTATAATTTTTCGAAAATCAGTTCCGGGAAAGATTTCGTGGGAGGAACAACCACTCAATTCAACAACTCCAACTCTACTTACAACCTGATAAGACATGAGTTCATTCCTGAATTCCAAGCCAACAGAAAGCTAAGCTTTGGCGCAAAACTACAACTCGACTCTGGAACACTCTCGAACTCCATTGGTCTCGACAACAACAAGACCTCACTTTCGGATCAGTTTATTTTTATGGAATTTCGCGCACACGATGAGGTGGGTTCATCTCTTGGATTCGGAACCGTCATAAAGTTTCCTGGGTATAAAAACACGACGCTTGCTGAACTTCTAAATAGTGACGACCCAAACAACACCGTTCTTATAGGAGACGGTCAGGTGGACCTTTCAATGTTAGTCATGTGGGAAAATTGGTTTGGTAGCCATTGGCGGATGCAAACTGATTTCGGATATACTTATCGAGCAGATGGATACGCCTCTCAGCTCCCATACATGGCATCAATCGGATTTGTAACGCCCAAAATGGACTTTGCTCTGCGTATGCGCGGGAACCTGTCCCTAGGAGGCGGAAGCCCCAATACTGACGAAGGTGAAAGCATCAGAGACGCTTTTGCTCAATCTGATTGGGCCTTATCTCCCAATCCCTGGGTTCTCATTCTGGAGCCCGCTATAGAGTTATGGATCTCAGCAAAATGGGCCATCAACTTCCAATACTCACAAACTCTTATGGGAAACAATTCGCCGAGCTACAGCCGTTTTGCTACCGGACTCACTTACAGATGGTCTGAAACTATTAACAAACGCAAACGTAGCTTCAAAGAAGTTCCCATATGGAAAGATCAAGATGCTGGAAAATTTGCTGGAGAAGAAAGCGAAGCACCAGAAAGACCTGTTCTCGTCGAAGAAGATCCTGTCTTTGAGGTCGAAGATTAGCGGCTAAATCGAAAGTATCTGAGCAGAAAAAACTTAGTTAAAAATTACTTATTGATAAGCCCTTTTTCTTTTTCGTCTTTCTTGATTCCGATGAAAGTGCCCGTCATCCGGCTCAAGGCTGTTTGAATAGAACCAATGCATATAAACACAACTGTGAATTTCACAAGCCAGTCTCCAAGCCCCCAAAAATGTTCAAACATGGGAGCAAACGGCATTCCGATAGAAAGACAGATCATTCGCTCCGCCCTCTGAAAGAAACCTCTAGCACCCAAGTGTCCATAGCCCAAGCCCTCGGCCCGTGCCCTGGAATAACTAACCACTTGAGAAGCCGCGAATCCTAAGAAGATGATCAAAAATAGTGTGTCGTCAGCTCGGAAATATTTTGCAATACCATAGAAAATTGCAACCTCGCCAACTCGGTCGAGTACAGAATCATAAAATGCGCCTGATTTTAATTTGATCTCACGCAATCTTGCTAATTGCCCATCATAGATATCGCAAGTTGCGCCTAGGATGACAAGCCAACCGCCAATACCGAATTCACCGATAGAAAATGCAGCACCCGCGAGTATGGACAGACAAAAACCCCAAGTTGTAATCGTGTTGGGATTCACGTTCCAATCGACCAACTTTTTCTTGAAGGGGCCAATGACCACATACCACCACTCGCGAAAGGCCGCGTTACTTACAAAGCTTCGAGGGCGCCGTTTGGTCTCTTCTGTCCATTCACGCTTCGGAAATACGAATATTCTGAAAAGAATAAACCATGAAACAAGAATGATGTTCACAGCAAATATAAGGAGAACTGATGGCGGCATCTCTGCTATTTTCGATAGAATCAAAATTCAAAATCCTTCAATTTTTGTAAAACACGCTGCTCAAGGGCCACATCTTTTAGGCACTTCGCTACTCTCAAGCGCCTATTCAGCAAACCCAAGAACTCCCCTTCTCGTATTTCAATTTGTTCTAGAACAAGCTTGGCATTGGAACAATCTTTTTGCGCCATATATTCGCGATAGGACTCGAGCTGAGGAGCCGTTGAATCATAGAATTGTAACTGCGAAAGACTATCTTTCCACAAACGCCTTAGCCAAACGCAGTGTTTTGAGTCAACAACTTCTTTTTTCTCGGAATCAGCACTGCAATGATTCAATTTTGCAATCTCCAACACATATTCATTGATAGCATTGCGATCTCTACCCCGCACAAAGTAGTCGAGTACATACTCGGAAACCTTTCGATCCGAACTACGACTGCGCATGGAAAAGTCTTTGAGCTTGAGAAACTGGCCTTTTGCGTTTGTCTTGTCTAAATAGGCAAGGGCCTTAAGCCATTCTTCAGAGCCCGGCTTGCCCGATTCACCACTTTTGCCAGTCGAGAAGGCTGTGGGTGAAAAAAAAAGGAGCCCTATGAGACATAGGACTCCTCTTGAAAGAGTTTTCGTTAAAAACACTAAGAAATGCCTCTTAGTTTTGTCCGAATTCAGTCAAAGTCATTGTTACCGGTCCAAGCTGAGACTGAACGACAACTTTAAGCATTCCATCGAGGTTAACGTCGATAGGATTGATCCAAGCTTCTAGCTCCTGAGTTTGGTTGCCTTGAGTGATTTTTGCTTTGATATAGAAACATTCAAAAGTACCAGCTTCAACTGTGACTTCCGTCTCATACTGCTCAATGATTTCCATTTGAGAGTCATCGCCACCAACATCTTGTTTCTCACCGTTAACGATAAGCTCAAGAGTTTGGCCGTTAGCGCGATCGATAAGAGCCTCTGTCTTTTGGTTCTGGCCAAGGATGGACACTTCATTGATGTACCAAAGAGCGTTTCTTGCCGGAACGTCTTCACGAACAAATTTGTGCCCGCTTCCAGGGAATGGAAGAGAAAGTTTGACATTGTTCTTGTGGAACTCGCCAACTTTCCAGTTGATCATGTTCATGGCTGTAAGCTTTTGCTCAACCAAACGAACTGTTTTTTGAATTTCCATGATTTGGCTAGCTGTAAGCTCTCCGGCTTGTGAAGTTTGAGATGCTGCAAAAAAAGCTGCTGCCAATGCAAAGGTTTTAAAAATTGATTTCATATTTATGTCCTCCCAGTGAACTATTGCTCTGTTCTACAGCTTAGCCCTCTCGGTGTAAAACTTAGACCAGCTAGTGAAAGGACTTTACCTTAGGTGTGCGTCAAAAAAAACCCGTCCCCTCGAAAGGGGCCGGGCCATCTATGCTGCGCTCCGTAGAAACTCTGGTGTCTTAGCTTGTTGTTGTTCTATAGACGTTTATCGTGAAGTATATCTCGCTCCTACCACAGCATAGAAAATGTATTAAAATTCAAGGACTCCTTTGATCTCAACGCCCCAGGCAGCTTTTGGTGACGCTCCGAAAGCTTCGCCTGGAATCAAGAATCCTGCCGCATACGTCATTTTGAAATTGTCGTACCATTGTTGAGTCAGGAAGAAATCTGTCTCAAGTCCGAGGTAGGATTTTCCTGACGCGCCATTGCGCCCCAAAGATGCAAATCCAAAATCAGATCCTAAAGTCATGTCTGAAAACTCATAAGAAACATGTCCTTTGTTAACGAGGGCACCACCGCCACCATCACCAACGACGTCAGCCCCTACACCGCGACCCGCTCTAACTTCGGCAGAAGGAACACTTGTGCCCAATGAGTGACGGAACAAGAACATGAATGGTTTGTAGTTCTGGTTAAAAGAAAACTTAGAACTCGAAGAACTAGATGCATAAGCAAAGTCATATGCGATTCTCCACGGTCCCGGCATGTAGTCTGCCTGAATCAAGAACCCGGACGTTGTATCTGCATTCTGTGTTGCGATAGAGACGAACTCGCCGCCAACCTGAAAAGAACCCCAGCGTTTTTTGGCAAAAATCGATAGGTCATGTGAGCTGCTTCCCGCAGCTGTTGTCTTCAAAGAACGTATGTTACGAGAATACAAAATTCCAACGGCGCTATCGCCCTCAGCATTCGCATAATCCAAAGCCAGCTCGTAGGTATCAATGTCATCATTGTCATTCGTGATGACGCCTTCAGAGCCTTTTTCATAGGCAATTCTAAAGCCCAAGCTACCAAGCATGGCCTGGAAATCTGCACGGTCACGAATTGTTTGGAAATCATCTAGAACATCTTCGCCAGCATCATAAAGGACTCCAAGGCCCCATGACTTAGGAATGCGACCAAAGCGGAACAAGCCCCAGTCAGAAGCCCAGCGCAAGTAAACCGTGTTCACCTGAAGCTGTTGACCTCCGCCCATTTGGCTCAATTGTGAATCAAGCGAGGATCCAAAGTTAGAACCAACAGTGTTTCCTGAGCCGGAAAGAAGTTGAGCGAAACTAAGCTCACTCTTCACACTAAATCTTTCATCAATCACAACGTCCGGGCGAAGCAAGAAGCGATGCTCCATAAATGTTGTTGAGTTGCTAGACCCGTTACGAACCCCCGAGCTCAGATCTGTGTTCACCAACATGTTAGTCCCAAAGCGATAGTTACCGTTTAAGGAAAAACTTGCTGCACTGACATTACTCGAAGCTACAGATAAAGAGAGAAGGCCTCCGGCGAAAAGCACACGGCCAAAGAATCTATTGGTTGCTACAGAATTTATCTTTTTCATAATTGTTTAGAATCTTCCTACGAAACGCCTTAAATCACAGCCCTAAAAAAAAATTGTCCCAAATCGAACCGTTGAATCAGATGGCGTACATAGATGAATGGGTTATCTGAGGAAATTAGTCTCGAGCCTCGGTACCTGAACCGGGGGAGTTGGATTCTCAGTACCTGAGACTCGAGCCCTTCCGTTGATAATCTGACTTGATTCAACAGTATTAGAACTAAAAGCAGTTCACAGATAAGTCAATGACCATATATTTCGATATATGGTCACAAGACGCGTTTAGCCATTTGACGCCCTTTCTTTTTTTAAAAAATCCAATAAAATCAGTTTGTTGTGAAAAGACTCAAACTCACCCTATTTGTGATGCTCGGCGCTGGTGGACTATTTTTGGCCGCACTAAGTTATTTTGTGTGGAGCGTCCAAAACGAATGGGGATCCATCATTGAAAGCCGCATCAACGAACAGAACTCGATTTCATCCATCAGAGTCCTCGCTCAGGATGAATCCGGCAATGAGAAATGGATAGGGGCTTTGTCAGCAGGGCGCCTTGAAGAACGAATGCCGGTCACACTATCGGAGATTCCTCCTCTACTGACTCAGGCGATCGTCACGCTAGAAGACCCAAGATTTTTGAACCACGAAGGCATCGACACCTTCGGAATCGCACGGGCGATGTGGGCAAACATCAAATCTCTTCGCTATGCCCAGGGTGGAAGCACGATCACACAACAGCTTGTGAAGAACGTCTTCCTTACCAATGAAAAAACCATCAAAAGAAAACTTACGGAATTCGTTCTCGCAGCACTCGTGGAAAAAAACTTCGACAAAGACGCCATCCTCGAAGCCTATATGAATGAAATCTATTACGGACAAATTGGAGCTTATGAAGTTCACGGAGTCGCTCGTGCGGCAAATTACTATTTTGGGAAAGAATTAGAAAAACTCGAACTGCACGAGATGGCACTTGTTGCCGCGCTTGCAAAAGGCCCAGGCTATTACGATCCCTGGAGACACCCGCATCGCGCCACAGACCGTCGTAACTTTGTTCTTAGAAAACTCGTAGAAAAAGATTTGATTCTTGAAGAAGAATACATCAAAGCGCAGATGCAACCTTTGCCCGCGCGCAAAGACCAACTAGCCCAGGTCAGAGCCCCCTATCTCATGGATGCTCTTCGAAATTTGCTCATAGAGCGCGAGGGAGAAAGCGCCCTACTCAAGGGAAGCTTCGACATCAAGCTAACGCTGGACCTGTCACTACAAAAGCTCGCCGAGGAAGCTTTAGCCCAACGAGCTAAAGAGTGGGCTCCAGAACTACAGGGAGCCTTCATCGCAGCCGACCCAAGGACATGTGCCATCAAAGCTTACGTTGGCGGGACCGAATACCGCATCAGCCAACTCGATCATATAAGACAAATTCAACGAGCGATGGGCTCCCTCATGAAACCGCTGACGCTTCACCATCTCCTTAACTCAGAAAACGAAAATTACAATTTAGCAACTTCCTTTGATGACAGTCCCTACACATGGTCCTTCGACAAAGGCCGCTCGAAGTGGGCCCCTCAAAATTATGACAAAAAATTCCGCGGCCTCGTCAGCATTCGGCAAATATTAGAACAGTCTCTCAACGTGCCCCTAACAAAAATCTTCCACAAAAGAACCCCAGAGGGTCTATTGTGGAACGAATTCAATTCCGTCAGGGCCCTTGGGCTTGAAATTCCCCAAGAGCGCGCACTTCCTTCTGCCTTACTCGGAAGCATTGAACAAAGCCCCTGGAGAGTG
>Ga0100403_1001838_pt1 | contig 18108 bp, 19 predicted proteins | sample CryGeymet201501t_FD_83663 | JGI IMG/M metagenome (GOLD analysis project Ga0100403, IMG submission 83663) | Groundwater microbial communities from Crystal Geyser aquifers in Utah, USA - Crystal Geyser metaG 2015-01t | ecosystem: Environmental > Aquatic > Deep subsurface > Groundwater | place...
GCCGAGCAACCGGGGAGTACCAGAAGGACTTTACCGATGGGCGAATCTGACGCCGCCGCCGGCGAGACGCTACCAGCGAAAACGCCGACCGAGGAGGAAGAGGATAGACGGATCTTCGATCTCGTCCTCAGCGGCCACCCCAACGAGCAGATCCTCGACTACGTGAAGAGCTGCGGCCACCATGACCCAGGCAAGATCGCACTCCGGGCCGTCTCCAGGTTTGTAACCCAGGCCGAGGGCGTGCCCGTTGTGGCGCAGTGTGGATTCCTGCTCGACAGCTATCGGGAACTCGCCCGGAAATGCGCCGATATCGGGGACTTCCAGGGCGCCCGGGCATGCATGAAAGAGTACTTTGCCACGGTGCGCTACCTGGACGAGCGGGGTTTTGCCCGGCGAGATGAAGACTAAGGCAAATAGGGATCTCTTCGCGGGCCTCCGGAAGCGCGCGCCGAAGGGCCAGCCTGTGGGCTCGAACGCAGCAACAGACGCCTACGCGCGCCGGAGGGAGTCGGCGAGGCGCCTCCAGGCCGACATGGCCACCGCAGGCCGCGACATCGGCGAGTTGCCGTCGGTGGTCGATCCCGATCGGCGCGATCGGTGCCGGCTGAGCTTCCGGTCGTTCTGTAACGATTACTTCCCCGAGACGTTCGCGCTGCCGTGGTCGCAGGATCACCTAACTGTTCTCCAGCGGATCGAGCAGGCCGTTCTCCACGGCGGGCTGTTCGCGATGGCCATGCCGCGCGGGTCCGGGAAGACTTCGCTCTGTGAGACTGCGTGTCTCTGGTCGCTGGTCTACGGGCATCGGGATTTCGTTGCGCTGGTCGGTGCGAGCGAGGCGCACGCGGATGAGATGCTCTCCTCGCTGAAGGCGGAAATCGAGACTAACGATCGGCTGCTCGAGGATTTTCCCGAGGTCTGCTTTCCGGTCCGGGCGCTCGAGGGCATTCCGCACCGGTGCGGCGGGCAACTCTACCAGGGCGAGCGCACGCGGATCACGTGGACGGCGGGCCGGTTCGTGCTGCCGACGATCCCGGGGGCGCTGGCTTCGGGCGCGATCGTGAAGACGGCGGGCATCACTGGTCGCATCCGCGGGATGAAGCACAAGCGGAGCGACGGCAAGACCGCGCGGCCGTCGCTGGTGATCTGCGATGATCTCCAGACGGACGAATCCGCGCACTCTCTGACACAGTGCGAGAGCCGTGCACGTCTGGTGGCCGGCGCCGTGCTGGGGCTGGCTGGACCGGGGAAGCGGATCAGCGGCATTCTTCCGTGCACAGTGATCCGGCCGGGCGACATGGCCGACACGATCCTCGACGCGACGCGACATCCCGAGTGGAACGGCAGCCGGATGAAGCTGCTCTATTCCGAACCGACGAATGCGAAGCTGTGGGAGAAGTACGGCGAGCTCCGCGCGGAGTCGCTCCGGCAGCACAACGACACGCGCGATGCGACGGCCTTCTACGCGGCGAACCGCGAGAAGATGGACGCGGGCGCTGTGCCGGCGTGGCCCGAGCGGTTCCTTCCTGACCAGATATCGGCGATCCAATACGCGATGGACTTGAAAATTCAGGATGAGCGAAGCTTTCAGGCCGAGTATCAGAACGACCCTCTACCGGAAGACGACGCGATGATCGACGAGCAGCTCACGATCGATCAGATAACGCAGCGCGTCAACGGGTTCAAGCGTGGCATTGTGCCAGCGGATCACGACGTCATTACGGTAATGGTCGACGTGCAGAAGAAGCTGCTCTTCTGGAAAGTGGTCGCGTGGAAGGACGACTTCTCAGGGGCAATCATTGACTACGGTTCCTATCCGGATCAGAAGGTGCCCTACTTCACGCTGCGCGATGCGAAGCGCACGCTTGCGAAGGCTGCACCTGGCGCCGGGCTCGAGGGGTCGATCCGCGCGGGTCTCGACTCGTTGGAGCCGCTGCTGATCGAGCGCGAGTGGCTGCGGGAGGACGGCGTCCCGCTCCGGGTCTCGCGGATGATGGTCGACGCGAACTGGAGTGAGTCGACCGAAGTCGTCTATGCGTGGGCGCGGGCATCGAAGCACGCGGCGATCATCTACCCGTCGCACGGCGTCGGGGTAGGCGCCAGCTCAAAGCCGATGACGGAGTACGACCGGAAGCGCGGGGACAAGATCGGGCATCACTGGATGATCCCGTTGAATGCAAAGAAGCGGGCCGCGCGGTTCGTTCGTTACGACGTGAATTTCTGGAAGAGCTTCATCCGAGCGCGGCTACTAACGGCGAAGGGCGACAAGGGGGCTCTGTCGATCTTCGGCAGGAAGCCTGCGGATCACCAGCTCCTTGCCGAGCATTTCACCTCGGAGTATTCGGTGCGGACGGCGGGGCGTGGGCGAGAGGTCGACGAGTGGAAGCTCCGGCCTGGGCATGAGAATCACTGGTGGGATTGTGTGGTGGGGGCAGCGGTCGCGGCGAGCATTCAGGGCGTGGCGCTCCCGGGGGCTGGGCACGGGAAGACGCGGGGCGGCATCCGACGCGGTCAGCGCGTGCGACTGTCTGACGTGCAGCGCGGCCGGGCTGGCGCTGGAGCGGTTTCGGTCAGCGCGTCAGCGAGTCCGGATGAGACGTCTTCGTGTCGTCGCCGGGTGAAGCTCTCCGACGTTCAGCGTCAGCGGCGCACGGCGTAGACGCTGGGGGCGGACCATCGGGCGTCGAAACTTTTTGTTGACGCTCGCGGTATTCGTGCGTATCCTTGTTGATATCAATGGAGTGAATCACTCTTTTGACTCAATTTATCGTCAGACCTGATCGGATATCGCGACAGAAACCGCACGATGGCAGACGAGATCCTCGACAAAATCCAGGAAAGCGCGCTTGGCCCGAAGCGGGTTCGTGGTGATTCTGGCGAGGTCGATCAGCACCCGCTCAAGGATCTCATCGAGGCTGACAAGTATGAGCGGTCGAAGGCCGCGGCTTCCGGGAATTCGAAGAAGGGCTGGAAGCTGGCGAAGATGATCCCGCCGGGTGCTGTCTGATGGCGACATCTACGGCAGCAGTCGGGAGGTCGGCCCAGAAGGCGGGGTCTCGCTCTGCCGTGAAAGCAGCGAAGGCAACGCGGCGCGTCAAGACTCGGCTGAGCACGAAGGTCGGTCAGGTCATCTTCGCGAAGTTCGACTCCGCGCAGACGAGCGACCGCAACAAGAATCACTGGGCGTGGGCGGACTCGCTCTCTGCGGATGCTGCTGCAAGCGCGGCGGTGCGCCAGAAGCTCCGAGACCGCGCGCGCTACGAGGTTGCCAACAACAGCTATGCGCGAGGGATCGTCAACACGCTGGCAAACGACTGTGTAGGCACGGGGCCGCGACTCCAGCTCCTCGACGCTGGCGCTCGAGCCGGACAGGTCGAGGCGGATTTCGAGCTCTGGGCGCGAGCGGTGAAGCTCGCTAAGAAGTTGCGGACGATGCGGATGGCACGTTGCCAGGACGGCGAGGCGTTCGCCATTCGCGGGCAGAACGCTCTGCTGCGGACGGTCGTTAAGCTCGACATTCGTCTCGTGGAAGCCGACCAGGTCCGGAGTCCGTGGGCGGGCGCCGACTCGTTTTCTGCGGTTACCGAGACGGACGGCATCACGCTTGACGAGTGGGGCGACCCGGTCAGCTATTCGGTCTCGAAAGAGCATCCGGGCGGCACGTCGATCGGTGGTCTCCTGACTGACAGTTTCATCACGATCCCTGCCAGTGACATGCTTCACCTCTTTGGGGTGGACCGACCGGGGCAGCACCGAGGCATTCCGGAGATTCAGCCGGCGCTCCCACTCTTCGCGCTGCTTCGTCGCTACACGCTGGCGGAAGTCTCCGCGGCAGAGACAGCGGCGAATTTCGCGGCGGTCATGCACGGCGACGCGCCGCCAGACGGCGAGGCAGAAGACGATCCAGATGCGATGGACGAGATCGAGATCCCGCGCAACGGGATGCTCACTCTCCCCGCCGGATGGAAAATGTCGCAGTTCAAGGCCGAGCACCCGTCAACCGGCCATGTGGCGTTCAAGCGATCGATCATGTCCGAGGCCGCGCGGTGTGTGGACATGCCGCTCAACGTGGCGCTTGGCGATTCGTCGGAGTCAAACTACGCATCCGGTCGTCTGGATTACCAGATGTACGGCAAGAAGATCGAGATCGATCGCGATGACATCGAGTCGGTTGTGCTCGATCCGATTCTCGCTGACTGGCTTCGCGAGTATGAGCTTGCGACCGGCGTTCGCGTCTCTGGCCGTCATGAGTGGTTCTGGCCGGGGCGCGAGCACGTCGATCCCGTGAAGGAAGCGAACGCGCAGAAGACGCGGCTCGAGTCGCTCACGACGACGTTATCCGAGGAGTGCGCGAAGCAGGGCCTCGACTGGGAGGACGTTCTCGATCAGCGGGCGCGAGAGCTGAAGAAGATGAAGGCGCTTGGGCTCTTGGTTGCACCGGCATCATCTCGTGCTGTTATCGAGGACGATTCGGATGAAGACGACGCCGAGGGGGAAGAGGAATGAGCCTCGCCATGGCAGCACTCCTCGCCGCGTCTGAAGCTGATGGTCGGAAGTGGCCTCGGGTCGAAGGGATGGCCTACACCGGAGCGAAGGTCCGCGTGGGCTTTTCCTATCCGCTCGTGATGCGGCTGTCCGGAGGGCGGCTGCTTCCCAACACGCCGATGCTGGCGAACCACCAGAACCAGACAGGGTCGCGGCTCGGTCTCGCCGACAAGATCGAAATCACCGATGACGGTATCCCGTTCTCTGGCGATATCACCTCAGACAGTTTCATCGCAAAGGACATTGCGACTCAGGCCGATCGCGGCGCCGAGTGGCAGGTGTCGATCGGTATCCGTGAAGTCATCGCCATGGATTTCGTCGACGAGGATGAGGAGCGCGAGGTCAACGGCGTGCTGATGGCGGGGCCGTTCTACGACGTGCAGAAATGGACGCTCGGCGAAGTCTCCATTGTGCCGATGGGCGCCGATCACAAGACTAGGATGCGGATTGCTGCCACTATCGGCGGCTCAGGAGGAGAGATGAAGACGTTCGAGATGTGGCTGACGGCTCGCGGTATCGACGCGGGCGGACTCACCGAGGCGGCGAAGGCCGCTCTACGGCTGGAGTTCGATGGTGAGGTCAAGCTCGCGGCCAAGGCTGCCGACGGACCGGCCGGGAAGACGGCGAATCGAACCAAGCCCGAGACGGAGGCGCCGATCCAGGCCGGCCAGCCGGTCGACGTAGAGGCCGCAGCCGCTCGCGCGGTGAAGGTCGACCGCGAGCGTCAGGCCGAGATCCGCAGGATCTGCCTCGGTGCCCACGACGAGATCGAGGCATCGGCTATCGAGACGGGCGAGACCATCGACTCGGTCCGAGCAAAGGTGCTCGCCGCCGAGCGTGCGGCGCGTCCCCCGGCTGGCGTGAACACGATCATCCGATCGTCGGAGACCTCGGCCGACGTTCTCGAGGCGGCGCTCTACCTCGCCGGTCGCGGGGCTGACCCTGAGAAGCACTTCGCCGCGAAGTCGCTGGAGCTCGCCTCCGGCCAGTACAAGGGCGGCATCACGTTCAGTGAGGTGCTTCTCGCCGGCGCCAGAGCGAACGGCTACATGGGGATGCGACCGGTGAAGGCGAACCTCCGCGAGATCATGGAACACGCCTTCCCGATCCGCGCTGCGGCAGGGTTCTCGACGCTCGCGATCAGCGGCATCCTGAGCAACACCGCCAACAAGTTCAGCGTGGCCGGCTTCGATGCGGTCGAGTCGGTGTGGCGGTCGATTGCATCGATCCGCAACGTGAACGACTTCAAGCTCGTCACCGGCTACCGGCTGACCGGTGGGCTGGAGTACGACGAGATCGCGCCCGGCGGCCAGTTCAAACACGGCACGCTCGGTGAGGACACCTTCACGAACCAGGCGAAGACCTACGGCAAGATGCTGGCGATCACGCGCGAGGATATCATCAACGACGACCTGGGCAAGCTGACCGAGGTTCCGTTCCGGCTCGGTCGTGGCGGCGGACTGAAGCTCAACAAGGTTGTCTGGTCGCTGTTCATGGACAACGGCACCTTCTTCACCAGCGCTCGCGGAAACTACTTCGAGGGCGCGGCGACGAACCTCTCGATCGACTCGCTGACCACGGCAGAGCAGAAGTTTCTCGACCAGACGGACGGGGACGGCTACCCGGTCGGCATCATGCCGAAGACGCTCCTTGTGCCCACGGCGCTGTCGGCGAAGGCCGCGCAGCTCATGAACTCGACCGAGATCCGGGACACCACCGCGTCGACGAAGTACGCGGTGGGTAACCCGCATGCGGGCAAGTTCACACCGCAGGTCTCGGCGTACCTGTCGAACGCGGCGATCACCGGCAACTCGTCGACGGCATTCTACCTTCTCGCCGATCCGATGGACGAGGCGACTATCGAAGTCTGTTTCCTGAACGGCCAGCAGGCCCCGACGATCGAGCAGACGGACGCCGACTTCTCGACGCTCGGTATCCAGATGCGCGGGTTCCACGACTTCGGTGCAGCGATGAAGGAGTACCGGGCTGGTGTGAAGAGTAAGGGCGCAGCCTGAGACTGAGACGACTGGTCACTGACTGACTTCACTGAATCCAATGACGCGGCGCGTTGAGGCGCCGCCAAGACCAGGAGAAAGACATGGGAAACTTCGCATTCGAATCGGGCGATCAGGGCTCGATTGTCCAGTTCACGGCCGCAGCCGATCTGACTGCGGGCGAAGCGGTGATCGACGGCTCGCTCTTCGGTGTCGCGACGCACGCGGTATCCAGCGGCGATCTCGGATCGCTCGCGGTCGACGGGATCTGGAAGTGCCCGAAGACCGGCGGCGGCGGCATCACGTTCTCTGTCGGCGATCACGTCTACTACGACGTGGCGCCCGGACAGCTCGTCACGAGCGACGCGGACGCCGGCGCGAACATTCACATCGGGCTGGCGGTCGAGGCAGCGGTGAACGCGGACACGACTGTCCTCGTTCGCCTCCAGCCATTGGCCGCGTGACACTGACCCACTGACTGACGACGATGGCTGATCTTCTGAAAACTGGCTCCGCATGGCTCGAGGCCCAGCGCCACGAGCACATGTCCTCGACCGTCACGTACCGCCGTGGCGGGGACTCTGTCGAGCTCTCCGCTACGGTGGGCCGGACGCGGTACGAGTCGGCAGACGATCATGGCCTCATCGTGAAGTCGGAGGCGCGGGACTACCTGCTGCGAGCGAGCGATTTGATTCTCGGCGGATCGACGACGACGCCCGAGCGCGGCGACAGGATCGAGGAGACGATCGGCGCGAGCGTCTACAGCTACGAGCCGTTTCCGCTTGGCGGCGAGCCGCTCTGGCGGTACTCGGACCCGCTGAACGAGACGATCCGAATCCACACGAGGCACGTGTCGACGGCATGAGCGTTCATCTCGACATAGCTAATGCTGTGGTTGCGAAGCTGAACGCGGCGCCGCTGTCGCTGTCGAGCGAGCGCGGTTACCTCGTCGAACATGATTTGCCGGACCTCGTGACGCAGCGCGTTACCGTGGTGCCCGCGGGGCTGACCGTCGAGGCGCAAGATCGCGACGCTCAGCGGCATGACTACGTGATTGACGTGGCGGTCGAGAAGAAACCGGCGTCGCTCGATCCTGACGATGTTGACGGGCTCATGGATGTCGTTGAGAGCGTGGTCGATGCGTTCCGGGGGAAGGCGCTGTCGGGTCAGGCCTCGGCGAAATGGATGGCCGTCGAGGTAATGCACCAGCCCGAGCGGATGGTCGAGTTCGGCGTGTTTGCGGCGATCGTTAGGCTGACCTATCGCGTCCGCCGGGAGGCGACGGCATGAGCGCTGCGATCAAGGTCAATGTCAAGATGAAAGACGACACCAAGCGAGTCAAGAAGGCCGTACAGCGCGCGAATGTGAAGAGTCTCGGATCGGCTGGGGCTTACGTGCGGGGCATCGCCCGGAGGTCGATCAAGGTGTCATCGGATGCATCGGCCCCCGGGAAGCCGCCTCACTCGCGCAAGGGCTTGCTCAAAAACGCGATCATCTTCGGCGTGGACAAGCCGAACGAATCCGTTTTCATCGGTCCGGCGGCGACGCACATCGGGCGAAAGGTCGCTGGCGTTCACGAGTTCGGTGGGACAAAGACCGTCGAGATCAAGCCGAACTTCAAACTGGAGATGGGCGGACACGGGCCGATGGGGTATCGCGGCGCGCGGATTCAGGTGGCTCGGCTCGACACGCGGCGCCGGCTGGCGCGGGCCAAGATGGTCGCGAAGACGATTCCGTCTCGTCGTGTGTCGGCGAAATACCCGGTGCGGTCGTTCATGGCCCGAGCGCTGAAGATTGCCGCTAGTCGGCTGCCCAGAGAATGGGCGGGGAGTGTACACGAATGATCGGAAGAGAAGCGCTGGCCTACCACGGGACGGCGGGAACGGGGATCGCGACGTTGCTTATTGCTGGCGTTCGTGACGTCAACTGGACGATCGAATGCTCGGCGATCGAGTCGGTAGATCGGGACTCGATCTGGAAGACGAAGAAGGCCGGATTCCTCTCTGGGAGCGGCTCGCTCGAGGTCACCTATGATCCGACCGACGCATCTCACCAGGCGTTGGATTCTGCGACGGAGGCGGGAACAAAGATCGCGCTGAAGTTTCTCGACTCCGCTGCTGGCGCTGGCATGATCGCGGACGTGGTTTTCTCGAGCGGTGAGCAGTCCGATCCGCTCGAGGAAGCGGTCACGCGCACCTACAATTTCGAGTTCGACGGCACGATAACGGCGGTGGCCTGATGATCATCGGACGAGCAACGGTTGTATCACACGGGGCGGCAGGCGGTGCTCCGGCGACGGCGCTGACCGGCGTTCGCGAATCGAGCTACAGCTACAACGCCGACGTGGCCGAGTCGATGGATCGTGATTCGGCCTTCACGTCGAAGGACGTCGCGCTGCTCGAGGGCTCGGCGTCGATCACGCTGACGTGGACGAATCACGCGAGCCAGGTAGCCGTCCTCACGGCGATGCTGGCGCGGACGCTTCTTGCGTTCAAGTTCGTCGACGAGGCCGGCTATGGCATCTATGTCGACTGCGTCATCACCTCGTTCGGCCGCGCCGAGCCGGTCGGCGATCACCTCACGATCCCGATCGAGCTGGCATGGGCCGGCGCGCCGACTGGAGTGGCCCCCATCTGATGCGCGCTTTCACTGACACGGCCGGGCGGTCCTGGGAGATTGCGATCAACGTCGCGCAACTCAAGCGGTTGCGCGCCAAGCTGGGTCTCGATTTCCTTCACGACGACAAGGGTTTGATGGAGTCCATCGGGCAGGTGCAGATGGACCCGGAGCTGCTTGCGTCGCTGCTGTTTGTGCTCGTCGAAAAGCAGTCCGAAGCGGCAGCGGTGACGGCGGAAGACTTCGAGGAGGCTCTTGCTGGCGACGTGATCGCTGATGCCACCGAGGCGTTCATCCTGGCTCTCGTCGAGTTCCTCCCTCCTCACCGGCGCCGGCCTCTGGCCGAGGCGGTCGGCGCGATGCGGGAGGCGATGGGCCGGGCGACGGATCGAGCAGTGGAGATGATCCGGAGTCCGGAGATGCTGGAGCGGATCGATCGAGCTATGGCGGAGGCTGGCGAACCGTCTACGAGCTCGCCGGAATCGTCGGAATTGACCCCGGACCCTACACACTCAGGGAGCTGACCTGGATGGCTCAGGGACACGAGCGATCCGAGTGGAACCGGGCGAGCGGTTTGATGGCGCTCGTGGCGAACATGGGGCGCGACCCGAAGCGTAGATCGCGGCCGTTCTCGCCGGATGAGTTCAATCCATTGGCCGCCCCTCGGCGGGCGGACGCCCCTCGAGCTGGTGTCGGAGATGGCGCCCGGCGCGTCACGCCGGCAGACATCGCGAAGCTGAAGGGGCCGAAGGGTGGTGCTCGTGGGAGTCGGTGACGTCAAAGCTGGCGGCGCCGTCGTCGAGATCAGCGCCGACTCGTCGAAGCTCACGAAGGGGTTGGCGAGTGCGCAGAAGATGCTCGCCGGATTCGGCACGGCGGTGAAGGGGATCGGGCAGGATCTGGTCGGGCTGTCTGCCGTGATGGTCTCGCCATTCGTCGGCGGGGCGAAGGCGGCGGCTGACTTCGAACAGCAGATGGCGAATGTCTCGACAATGGTCCAAGGCAACGACGCCATCATGGCGAAGTTCGGGACTGGCGTTCGCCAGATGTCAGTCGAGTTCGGGGAGTCCACGGAGACGGTCGCCGGCGGTCTGTATCAGATCCTGTCTGCCAGCGTGGCGCCGGAGGATGCGCTAGGTGTCCTGGCGGTTGCGATGAAGGCGGCGAAGGCCGGCATGACGGACACGACGACGGCAGCGGACGGGATCACGACGGGGCTCAATGCTTACGGGCTCGCGGCATCGGATGCTGGCCGGGTTTCCGATCTGATGTTTCAGATCGTGGCTCGCGGCAAGACGACCTTTCCGGAGCTGGCCGAAAACCTCGGGAAGGTGGCTCCGGTCGCGAGCGCCGCTGGCGCGCCGATGGAAGAGCTCGGCGCGATGATCGCGCTCGTCACGAGAAACGGTATCCAGACAGCTCCTGCGATGACCGGAATAGCGAGCGCGATCAACACGTTCCTGAAGCCTTCTGCGGAAGCGTCCCGAATCGCTAAGGAGTACGGGATCAACCTGTCCGCGGCGGGCCTCAAGTCAGACGGCTTGCGTGGGTCCATGGATAAGATCAGCAAGCTGCCCACGGATATCATCGCGAAGCTCTTCCCGCAGGAGGCGCTGAAGGTCATCATCCCAGCCGCGAACAACGTCAAGGCGCTGAACGAGGACGTGCAGGCAATGGCCGCGAGCGCCGGCGCCACTGGCACGGCCTACGAGAAAATGACGGATACGGTCTCGCAACGGTTCGCCGAGCTGAAGGCAGCCGTGACGGACGCGCTCATCGAGATCGGCCTAACGTCGGAGGATGAGACGACGCGAATAATCACGGGGCTGACGGACGCGGCGACGGCTGCGAAGGAATGGATCTCCGAGAATAGAGAGATCGTCATCCTTGCGGGAAAAATGGCGATCGGGATCGGTCTCGTTGGCACGGCACTGGTAGCTGTTGGGACTGGCGCTGTAGCGGCGTCGACAGTTCTCGGCGGATTGATGAAAACGATGTTCGCTGTCAAGGCAAGCTTTGCTGTTGTTGCTGCTGCCATCGGGTTCTTGATGTCGCCGATTGGAATCGTCATCGCTGGCGTGGTCGCGCTCGGGGCTGCAATGTGGAAGTTCTCGCCACTTGTTCGCGATGTCTGGTCGAAGGTATCCGATGTGATTGGTGGCGCGTGGAAGGCCGTGTGGGGCATGTTGAAGGCCGGCTGGGCCCTGATGGTAGCGGTGTTCTCTGGGGATTCGGCGAAGATAAGTGCGGCGTGGGATAAGTTTACCGATACTGCTGGTGGCGCATGGAAGGCCGTGTGGAACGTCCTGAAAACCTCGTGGGCGGGCATGGTGAAGCTCTGGGAAAACCGAGGCACCGTCATGGGGGATGTCTGGGATGGGGTGATGAAGCTCCTGTCCCGCGCGTGGGAAGCGGTTCAGGGCACGCTCGCGAAGGGCTGGAAGTGGCTTGAGAAGCAGTGGCCAGAGCTGACCTATCTTCTTGAGGGCCTGTGGGAGGCCTTTACGGGAACAATGACTTTGGCTTGGAACGTCGCGTGGACGCAGCTCAAGGTTGCGTGGGCGCTGCTCGAGCCAGCATTGAATCTCATCGTGGATGGTCTGAAGAGGTTGTGGGGGATCTTCGTGGATGTCATCTGGCCGCCGGTCAAGACGGCGATCAATCTTGTGATAACCGCTGTAGGCGGGTTGCTTCATGCGTGGGGTGAAGTTACGCGAGCTATATCGAATCTTTGGACAACGTTTTGGCATGGGCTCTATAACACTGCGGTATCAATCTGGAACTCAATCCTAGGCCTGTTCAGTTCGAAGCCGACGATGTCTGTCCGTGTGCAGAGTGTGGGCGCATCGCGTTTGGGGGTTGCCGGAATGGCGGGCGCTGGCCTGGCCGGCCAGATCGGCCGGCTATCGTCGTCATCTGGGGCTCGTCCTTCATCGGTTGCCTTCGGTGGTGTTGTGCCGATGGGCGCCTTCGGTGGCGGGTCTCGCGCAAGCACTGCGCAGATGGAGACGCTCCTCACCAGGATGCTCACGCGACTCGAGCGCATCGATCGCAACACGGAGGACGGACTGGGGCTCCGACTCACCTGATGGCGACGCTCGCAGAACAGTTTACCGGCCGCACGGAGACGCTGAGCGACACGTCGCCGAGCGTCGAGATCGAGTATGTGGTTCGTGGCGCGTCGAGCGAATCAGTTGTTCACGCCACCGCGATGGCAGGGATTCCGCTGGAGTTCTATCTTCCGCAGGGCGTTCGTTTGGAGCGAGAGTCGATCGAGATATCGGGGAGGATGACTGGTTCTGATTGGCGCGTGAAGGCCCGCTTCGAGAAGCCGTCCGCGATTCGCGACGAGGCGCTGTCGTTCGAGATCACCGGCGTCCCTGTCCATATCGAGACGTCGATTTTCACTGGTGCCGGGTACGGCCCGAGTGTTGACGCATCCCGAGTCAACGTGAGTTCCGTGATCGGGTGGGATGGCTCCACCGTTCTCGGGACGGACATCCTCCAGCCGGTCTACTCGCCCGTTGTGCGAAAAACGGTGACTGGAGATGTAGTAACGGCGTCGTTTCGCGCACAGCTGCAAAGCCTCTGCGGTCACGTCAACGCAAGTTCAATGGCCGGCTACGATCAGCGAGAGATCCTGTTTCTCGGCGCGAGCGGCTCGCCGCTGGATACGGGAAAATGGGATCTCGTCTACAAGTTCGCAGTCAGGAAACATCGATACGGCTTCCTCGTCGGGGACATTGCGGTTGTGTCGATGTCAGCCTGGAACGTCATGGATGTTGAGTATGTTGACCGGGTCGTCAACGGGCGAATGCTTCGCGTCCCGGTGGCCGTTTATTCGCACCAGGTCTATCAGACCGCCGACTTTTCAATACTTGGGGTGACGTCGCTCTGATGGTCGCGCAGAAGCTACCGCGAGGCGCGCGAGTGGAGTTGTCCGCTGAGGCCTTCGGCGCTATGGTTGATGCCGCAGCAGCGACCGCGACGCAGCAGGCAAGCGCTCGCGTGCCCGGCGTCAGTCCGTCGAAACGACAGTATGGGCCCCCGCTTATCAAGAACAGCACGAGCTCGAATCTGGATCGGTTCTCGGTTCTCGGGGTGAGCAGCATCGCGATCACCCACGATACGAACGCGGACAAGTTCTTTTCTCAGGTCGTGATGGATGGCACCATCCCCGATGAGTCGCTGCATCTCGGACGGTTCGCCGTGCTCCTGGCGCCAGCGAAGTCGGGCGATGTCGTACTCGCCGCGATCGGCGGGGTCGTCCCGGTGCAGATCGACGGCGAGGGCTCGGAGCTTGGGCGCCGTGCGGAGATCGTCGGCGGCGCCACCAATCGGCTCCGACTGATCGGCTACGGCTCCGCTGATGTCCTCTGGCGGGCGTCCGGTACGGGCGTTCAGTGGGGCGTTGTGAGGTTCGGTGATGCGCCGGCCATGTTCCCTGTTCGCCTCACAGAGAGCGGAGAAGGCCCCATCTACACCGTCTATGACATGGACGGGCGAGTTCTCGATACGGATGTCGATCCCACGGTTGCGCCGCACTCGCACAATCGGCCTGACACCGGAACGATGGACGGGGCCCAGTTTGGCTTTGCAACCATAACCAATGGCGTGCTCCAGATCCTTCAGGCAAACGAAATCTGGAAGCCGCCGGTGTAATCGATGCTCGCCACGATCACGAAACTGACGGTAGAATCGGCAGACACGATGCGAGCGCACTGGACGGCGCCAGCGGCCACGGCATCGTCGTGGCTCTTCGTCGACGGCGTGCTCCAGATCGGCCCGTACCTGCCTGGCGCGGCGGATCGGTCTGTCGTTGTGATAGTCGAGAGCGGTCGGACGGCGCAGATCGAGATTCACGACATGCTGGTCGGTGAACCGACTCCGGCGTCCACGCACGAGATGCCTAACGTCCTACCGACGATGAGGTGGGCGCGGCCGGACGATGCCGACATGTACCGGATATATCACATCGAGCCTGGCGAGAATGAGGTTCTCGTCCTCGAGTCCGCAGCGGCCGGTTTCGCCGATCGCGCTGAACTGAAATGCCCCGTCCGGCTCGACGGCCAGGGCGGAGCGTGGCACTTCCTCCGCGTCGAAGCCGTCGACGAGTCGCGAAACGAATCGACTCGCGCCGCATGGGCCTACTACGTGATGGAGCCTGGCGCTCCAGTGTCTCTTTCGGCAACCGACGGCAGTGCGCCAGGGCTTTTTGACATCACCATAGGAGTATGACGACATGGCAACCCCAACAACGGATACACTTCGCGCGTACTATCCACACAAGGACATCGCGGCGGACGGCAATCCGGTCACGACCTATGTAGCCGACGCTGGATGCACGACGACGGCGCTCGTCGACGCGGCGCTGATCGAGGGCGATGACTACTGGAACGGCGGCGTCGGGGTGTTCCTCGGCGACGTGACGGCGGCGCTGGAAGGGCATTTCTTCCACGTCAAGGACTTCGTCTCCGGGACCGATACGATCGAGCCAGCGAAGCCGTTCCCGGCGGCACCAGCGGCTGGCGATTCCTATCGGCTCTTCCTCGGTGGTGGCTTCCGTAGCTCTCACGAGATTTTCGGGATGCTCGCCGGTGGGGTGTCGCCGGAGTTCGGCGCGGTGGTCGGGACGAACGTCACGGGGCTGACGATCAAGAAGCTCTCGCGGCGGCTGGGCGCGGGCACGCTCTCGCTCTTCTATGACCAGTCTGAGAATCTACTCTTCGCGAAGATGGACGCGGAAGCGTTTGGCGTCGGACTGGATGTGTCCGGTGACGTCACTGACGGCCACGTGTTCGCTGCGGACGGTCAGTCGTGGGTCCGCGTCGACGTTACGTCGGTTAGCCTCCCGGTTGGCGACGAGACGGACACGTTCACGATCGCGAAGCCGAGCGGCACCGTGATCCCTGATTACGAGGGCTACGAGACGGATTCGGCTCTCGCGGGAAAGACCCGGTATCGACTCGTCGTCGTGAAGAACGAGGACGGCGGTGGCGGCGTGATGGTCGGTGCTGGAGTTGGCGTCGCGAAACCGGCGGGCTCGGCCTCGGCGCTGGCGGCTGGCGAGAGCCTGACCACGGCGGCGGGGAGCTTCGATGTCGACGACGCGACAGGTTGGCCGACTAGGGGTTTCTGGCTCAAGAACACGACGGTAAACGGCGGAAGCGGCGACTGTCGCTACATCAACTATCGGTCGGGCGTCACGCTCGCGGCCTTCGCCGTCAACTGGGCCACGCTTGGATTCGACGCGGGCCTGCCGGCGGAGATCGTCCAGGGCGATCTCATCGAGGATATGACGAGCGGCGCGACGGCGGAAGTCGATCAAGTCACGCTCGCTAGCGGGACCTGGGCGGGCAGCAACGCGGCGGGAACGCTACTCCTGAAGGACGTTTCAGGCACCTTCGGAAACGACAACGGGATCAAGTTCCAGGGCGGCGCGCAGGTCGCGACGGCGAACGGCGCATCAGCGCTCGGGTTGCGCGGCTACACGGCCACGGCCTGGAGCGCGGCTGACGCGGTGGAGCTGATGCCCGATGTCGATATCGGACTCGGGACAGCAACGGTGAATGAGTTCGAGACGCCAGCGAGCGAGACGATTCAGCCGGACGGTGTGACGTTCTCCGTCGACGGCATTGACCTCGGACACATGGAGGACGGCGACATACAAGGTATCTGGTTCCGCGAGTGGATACTCAGCGGCCACCAGGCGCGGGCGAACGTTGACGCGGATCTCACTTTTTCCTGGAGCTAATACGTGCCAGATTGGACGGAGACATACGAAGCACCAAATAGCTTGTGGACGCCTTCAACGACTTCTGTAGTCGAGACTGTCCTTCAGAGTGTTCAGTACGAACGATCTGTTTCTGGTGTCGATTACGTGTTGTCCGGTTTCGCAAAGACAAACAATGGATCGCGTCAAACGAATCGTCAGTTTCTTGACTTTTCGTATTCTGCTGTCTCAGGGCCAGAAACCGGGCTTGTTCGGATCACGTTCTGGGAGCCGTATTACGACACTCTCTATCGTAGTGTGAACCAGCCACCAGCCAAAACGTACTTTGAGGATGAACCGATCAAGTTTGATTTTCCATCTGATGGTTCCGACTACTTCTCGATCATACGTGATTGTCTTTGGTGGATTCTGAATCGCTGGTACGCTGTGAAGGCCGGCGGATCGATGGTGATTGCAGATGTTGACGGTCGGTTCTGGTCGTTTGCAATGACTGTCACGTTGCAATACTTGATCTGGGATGTTCCTTTGGTCTCGGGGTGGGTCTTGGATTCGTCGCCGCCATGGGAAATATCATTTTCGAAGGCGTACAATCCGCAAGCGCGGGTTTACCTCAGTGTTGTGGGCTCGATTGCAGTTCGCTCTGAAGCGGAAACCGACATTCTCACAGTGATATCGACTAGACAGGAAGCGCTTTCAGGACAGGCGTTGACTTTCGACTACGTGAAGACGCCGCAGGAGTCGATCGTGGCGGCCAACTTGGACTCGCGGGCCGACACCGGGCATCCTGTCGCGCTCTCGCTCGACGCGCGGGCGAACGTGACTGCGGGCATCCCCGCTGAATTCGACTACCTGAAGACGATCATCTACGCGGGTCTTCCCGTTGAGCTCAACGCACGAGCAGGCCAGTCGGCACTCGTCCCGGCAGCCTACGACGCGATCAAAGATCCGCTTTACGCTGGCCTCGCGGCGGCGTTCGACTCGCGCGGTGAGGCGCTGGCGAGCTTCCCGATGGTGCTCGACACCTTCGCTCTGGTCCGGGCTATGCTCGCGGCCGGGTTCGACGCGCGTGCCGGGGCGCTGGCGGATGTCCTCGCAGCCTTCGCCGGCCGACAGTCGATGTCATCGCCAGCGGTACCGTCGGCGCACCACGCGATGGTAGTGCCAGGCTGGCACGTCGTCGCGCGAAACGCCGTCACTGGCGTGCATGTCACTCTCGGCTTCGTCAACCAGTCAGACGATCCGCCAGTGCTCACAGACGTGTCGCTGCCGGATGGTCAATGGACCCTCGAAGCGCGGCCGTCGGAATTTTTTTGGCAGGGCTGCTTGACGCGGCAAGTCACGCCAGTCATCATCATAGGCGGCGAGGTCTTCGCCTCTGGCCTCCCGTTCGTAGAGGATCTAGTCGCCGATGTGTCGAGCGGACTGACGCGGATCACGTGGCGAATCGCCGGCACCTACGACCTCGGGACTTTCGAGTTCGGGCTCTGGTACTCCGAGACGTCGCCCGTCGACACGAGCGGCGAGCCGGATGACACCTTCCCTTACTTCGTCGGCGAGAGTGCCTACCTCACCACTCGCCAGCAGACGGTGACGGAGTATGTCGCCGTCGCCGCCTTCACGGACCTCGCCCAGGGCCCCGTCGCCGAGCTCGAGCTGCCCTGGGACACGACACCGCCGGCGAGCCCACCCGACCAGTACGCATATCGCCAGTAACTATCCGGCGCGAATCACCGCGCCACGACACTAAGGAGATCGCCAACCATGAGAAACTTCGCATTCACGATCCTCATCCTGACGCTTTGCGTCATAACTTCCGGGCCGCTCACAGCGCAGCCGTGGGGAGGCGTCGCGACGCCATCGCAGCTCATCATCCCGGACCGGACGCCGACGACCACCGGTGAGGTCGCGGTCACCGGCGGCGTGCTATTTCTTCACGACGGCTCGACGCCTCGCGCCGTCATCACCTCGGATGGCGACTTCGCGACGGCTCAGAGCGACATCGAGACGCTGACGGCGCAGCTCGACGTGACGGATTCGGATCTCTCGCAGGCAACTTCGGACATCTCGACGCTGACAACCCGCGCCACGGCGCACGCCGCCGACCACCTCACCGGTGGCGACGATCCGATCGATCTGGCGACGACGACTGTCGACGGACTGATGCCGGCTGGCAGCGCGCTGAAAATCGCGCGGGTGCGCGGTATCGCGTGGTCGATGGACGCC
>Ga0100403_1001839_pt1 | contig 18106 bp, 21 predicted proteins | sample CryGeymet201501t_FD_83663 | JGI IMG/M metagenome (GOLD analysis project Ga0100403, IMG submission 83663) | Groundwater microbial communities from Crystal Geyser aquifers in Utah, USA - Crystal Geyser metaG 2015-01t | ecosystem: Environmental > Aquatic > Deep subsurface > Groundwater | place...
CCTCTCCACCATTCCCGCCCCCGACCTGCCCGCCATCGCCAAGCAACTCGGCATCAAGACCGAAGGCATGACCGGTGAACGCCTGCGCGCAAGGATTGAGCTTAACGCCACGCCGGAAAAGATTGCGGAGGCGATGAAGCCTGCCAAGGGCGCTGTCGCAGGCTCCAAACTGGAGGAGTGGGCCGACAATGTGATCAAGGAATCCCGCAAGCGAGTTCGGTCCGGTCTGGACCCAGAGGAGTTGGCGGCGCATACGGTCAAACTTGTGGCTCAGTTAGAGCGCGGGGCCATCGACTTTACCACATGGTCCGCCCAAAAGATCAAAGAAATGGGGGAGGTTATCCGTCCCTACCTGACTGAAATATGGGATGGTGCACAGCGGAAGATACATAGCACGCTTGGAGGGGCTGACCGAGTAGGTAAAAGATTGGGGGTTATCGAAGACCTACCAACCATCCCGCAGGATATTTCCAACACGAAGCTGAAGATCCAGCGATTCCTATCCCGATTGAAACGAGGGACGGCATTAAGAAAACCATTCTATGATGCGGCAGAACGTACTAAAGCTGCAATCAATGCGGCAGAGGATGAAGCCAGGATTCTATTGGCAGATGCTCGCAGCAAGATTAACGCTTCAACAAAAAAGGGTCCCGAACGTGATGCCTTGGAGGCAAAGCTTAATGAAGTGTTTCAAGACATCACCAAGGTAGAAGAACTTCCCGCAGATCTCAGGCATACAGCCAATCGGCTGTTTCAAATCCGTGAAGCCAATGCCACTCAGATTGCGGCGATGGAAAGCATCACGGATGCAACGCGCAACACGATTGCCGAGACAGGGGGTAATTACCTTGCCAGAAACTACGCTATCTTTCGGCTAAGGGACCCGCTGGAATCTCGCGCCTACCGCATTTCACTACCCAAAGAAGATATTGATGGCGCACTTGATGCGATTCAGGAGTTATGGGAACCGCCCAAGCGTTCATCTGCTCAAAAGCAATTGGTAAAAAGCACGCTGGATGCAGTTGCCAATAACCCGGAAAATGCCGTGGCCATCATCAAATCATTTCGGTCATGGATGACTGACACAGATGCTGCTGTAGTTGCCGCATGGGTGAGAGCCGGAAAGCAACCAGGCAATGTCCGCGCCCGCGCCCTCTACAACGAGTTGGTGAACCCAAGCGAAATAACGCGATCCGAGGCATCAAACCTGCTGGATGAATTTCTGGATCGGGACAAGTTTCTTGGGTTCAGCGTTGGCCGTCGCCAAATTGGCGGAAAGGATGTCACGTCTCTTTACAAAAAGAAGGTCATTGATCCGCGTCTTCGCAAGGTTTTGGGTGAAATCAAGGACCCTGTTGACAATGCCTATCAATCGGTTCGCAACCAAGTGAATTTGATCGAAAGGGACAAGCAGCAACGTGAGTTTATTCGCATAGGAGAGGCCATGGGAATAATGACCCGCGATGCGGGGTTGGCGGCAGAGAAAGGCATGAGACCTTTTCTTGAAAGTGCCGATGCCCCCAACAGTCCTTACGATAATTGGAATGGCGTATCAATTTACCCATGGCTCAAGGATGAATTTGCGGGATCGGTTTCCCGCGCAGGAGAAACCCCGCGTTTGGCGGATAACGTCATTGGTTCAATTAAAAGTACCACCGCTCTGTTCAAGTGGCTGAAGCTGATACCCGCTCCCGATTCTCGTTCGGTAAATCTTATTGGTGCGTGGTGGAACAACGCCACCAACGGTCGCGCATTGAATCCCGTATCAGGCAATGTGCGTAAAGGAGTGAAGGCTGTCTTAATGTCCAATGGGCTAATATCTCCAAAGGGAGACTTTAACACCCAGAAGCTGCTTGATCTGCGCCAGGTGTTGCTTCGGCACCGCATTCTTGACGAGTCCGTATTGGGGCGTGATTTCATTGTAAACATGAAAAAGGGTTTGGCCTCTGATTTCTTTGGGAAAGTGGACGATCTAATGACCAAGGAAATCGATAGCCAGACAGCCAGAAAAGCCTACATGGGTGCCAAGTTTATTGCTTCTGGCAAGGAGTTTGCAGCCGGTGACGACATCATGCGGGTGGCTGGATTTCTCGTGGAAAAAGACCGATACCGCAAGGCATTCCCAAAGTTGCCGGAAGCTGCTATTGATGAACTGGCAGGAAAGGTGATGAATCTTACAGGCATGACTTACAGCGAAGTGCCGTCAGCTTTGCGCGAATTATCCCAACTTGGCATTACCGATCCGTTCATCAGCTTCCCTTACTCGGTTTATCGTTCGACGGCAAACACTGTCCGGCTCGGATATTCAGAAGTTATGGACGGCCTAAAAACCGGAAATATAGAATTAGCCAATATCGGAAGTTTGCGTCTAGCCGCACTGGCATCGGGAGCCGCATTGGCATCGGGAACAGGGATATCAATGCTGATTAACCGGAGCAACGATGTAACCGCTGAGCAGGAGGAAGCCGCCAAAGTATTTGCTCCTGAGTATGTCAAGGACTCTCCGTTGGCCTTCAGTGCAAAAATCAAGAACGGTAAGGCTACGTTTGTGCAGATGAATTATCTGCTCCCCTCATCCCTGTTTATGTCTGCCATTGAAGACGGCATAAAGGTCGCAAAGGAAGAAGGCATGGCGGAAGGAGCAAAGCGGTCATCGGCTATTTTTGCGTCACAATTCACCGGACTTGCCGATCAGGAAAGACCCACGCTTTCACCAACATTGACGACCATAGGGAAAGGACTCGGCCTTATTAATGAAGACAATTTTGGACGACGCATTTTCAACCCGCAAGACCCGGATAAATACGACAGAATTGCAGATTCTATAGCCAAGGACTGGGCACCAGGATTCAAATCCAAGCTGGATCGGCTCCTAAAAGCCAATAATCTGGTTGAGCAACCTTCCAATTCTGGTCGCGTTTATTCCAATGCAGAGGAACTGAAGCGGCTGTTAGGAGTGCGTGCAACAACGGTGGACGCCCATCAGCTTCTTCCCTCAAAGGCGTATCAATTCTATGATGCCTACAAGAATGCTTTAAGTCTCTATCCAGAGGCAGTGAGACGCGAGCGTCTTGATGACGCCAAAAGCCCGGAGCGAAGCGTTGAATTTACCAATGGCGAACAAATCGTTAAGGACCGATTTAATGATCTTGTCCGTCTGCGTGACGCCTCTCGCTTGATGGATTTGAATGATTCTGAAATTCGCGCCGGAATGGCAAGAGCGGGGATGCCAAAGAAACTGGTGGCGCAGGTGATGAATGAAATTTATGTCGGTCCCGTGAAGAACTTGCAGGATCTGCGGATCAAACAGCAGAATATCCAACGCGAAATTTACCAAGGGATGAATGCCCCCACCGCTGAAACACCATCGCTTCGGACGCGACTTAATACTTTGCCAACCCCTGAAGCCAAGCGTGCATTCCTGACAAAAGGATACGAGTCCGGTGAAATCACGATAGAGGACCTTCGTGCTTTGAAAGACCAGAAATAATCGCGTATTGTATTTACAAACGCATTACAATTCCCTTTGGTCTGCTTAATGGCTAACAGGTATGGCATAACGAACAAAACGGAGTTCATGCGTTATCTCGACGACCGCGAGGATGAAGTTCCAGGGCTGACCAAGCGCAAGGACGAGTATCACCAGCTAAGAGCCACCCATAATCGCTTCGGGTCATGGCTGAGATGGAAGCATCTGGGGGACTTTGACCGCGCCTATTGCGGCTGGTGGCTGAAACACCCTGAACTTTTCGACAACAACCAACCGCAGGAAGCACACGCAACCCACCCATAACATGGAAGACCTACCAGACAACGTGACCCCATTCGCCAGTGGCGAAAACGGGATGATCAAATCCCCCAAGCAACTGCTCATTGATGCCGAAAAGAAGATCGGCGAGATGGAGAATGAACGCAGGCAGAATTTCAAGGCCATGGAGATATTGAAATGGCAGAATGCCCAACTCCGGGTCGCGGTGACGGCGATTGCCAGTCACTTCAACTGCCCGCCCGAGGAGGCCAAGCCCATCATTGATGCCTTCATTGAGCGGCAGGAGGCATCGTTCCTGAAGGCAAATGAGGAAGCCAAGGCCAAGTTTATCCAAGACGTGAAGGATGGCAAGAAGGTGGAGTTCGAGACCACGACCAATCCAGAATCGAGGATTTAACTTGTGCCCGACGATACCGCACTGGCCAAGCAGGACTATGCTTCCGTTCCCACCATCGAGGTGCGTGACGGCAAGGACACCATTGCGGTGCCGGTCGATACCGAGTCGAACCGGTTGGCCAGTCGCGTCGTGGGGGCCAAGCTGCGCGAGATGATGATCGAACAGATCAACTTGGTGAAGGGCGGCAAGCGGGCGATGAAGGCGGCTGAGTTGAAGTCCTTTGTCGATGCCGTGTCCAAAGTGGAGGACATCAACCGATTCGCCTACAGCCCATTGGACCTGAATGGCAATGGTGGCGGCAATGAGTCGGCCAGAACCGCCGAGGCCATGATGAAGGGGGCCATGCAGGGCATTGTATCAGCGGCCACCCATGGCACCGATCGAGCCAAGCGGATGCGGCAGATCACCAAGGTCGGCAAGGTCAAGGAAGCGAAGGATGAAATCGTGGAAATCCAATGACCATTGAAGCCATCCAGTTGATTCACGAGGCCATGGCCGATGGCGACATGATCGAGGCGGCAAACCTGACCATGCAGGCGGATGGGTCGGACGTGACAGTCACGACCAAGGAGGAAGCATTCCTCACGCTCAAGTCACTGGAAAAGAATCTTGGCGAGGCGGGCAAGTATTCCGAGGTGGCCGTGCTCCTGTGGGGGAACGAGATGTTTGATTCCAGACCCCAGTGCGTGCGTGATGTGTTCCGCAAAGTCAGGGAAAATTCCAAGCTGATTATCTTCGGGGCCAGCTCGACGAGCAAGACCTTTTCATGTGGCGTCTTGTTCTACCTTTTCTGGCGCATGGATTCCTATTGGACCGCCGTGAAGCTGGCTGCTCCTTCCGAGACCCACCTTTACGGCAACCTTTTCTCCCACTTGGTTGCACTCCACAAGGCATCGGTGCTGCCAATGACGTTGGACGACATCAAGAACGTGGACATCAATGAGACCGAGATGTTCATCTCCATGCACGACGCGCTGCCCGAGATGCGCATTCAAGGGGTGCTCTGCAAACAGAACCAAGTATCGGCAGGAGCACTACGCGGCCACAAGCCCAAGCCCTATCGCAAGCCGAGTCATCCGAAGTATGGCAACTCCACGCGACTTTACATCCTGATTGACGAATGCACCCAAGTATCTCCCGGTGCCTTTGAGGACATCAAGACGACCGAGGCTTCCATTGATCCAGAACTGGACAACGTGAAGATCGTCATGGCGTGCAATCCCGAGGGGATAACCTACCGGATCGTGCAGATGGCGGAACCCGATGAGGGGTGGGACCCGGAGCAAGTGGACACGCTTTACGAGTGGACCAGCAGGGAAGGCTATCCAGTCCTTCGACTTGACGGCAAGCTGTTCGAGAACGTGGTGGCGCGAAAGACCATCTACCCGCGCATGCTCACCTACGAAGCGTTCCTTGGATTCCTGAAGGGTGGCGAGCACAGTGCCAATTACTGGGCCAAGGGACGTGGCTTCCCGCCCCTTAAGGACAACGCATGGACCATCATACCCCCGGCGTGGATGCAGTCGCAGAGAGGGGAGCCAATCTACGTCAGCAACGTCACCAACATTGCGGCGGTGGACACTGCCCTGTCCGGTTCGGACAAAGCCCTGCTGGGCATCGGTCGCTTTGGTGAGGCGGCGGGCTGGCAGTCGTTCACGGGCGAGACCGTTTGGTTCAAGGACCGGACAAACCCATCCGAGCGCAGGAGCCAGCATGTTGCCGTCCTCGATCAGATATTTGAACTGCCTAAAACCAGCAGCACCGTCGAGGTTATCCAAGAGGTCATGGGCCGTTGCGTGAAGATGGGCATCCCTCCTGAGAACGTAGCCATGGACTCTACCGGCAATGCGGCAGGGGTATGGTCCCACGCCAAAGCCTATTGGGGGAACGTGCTGGGCGTGGAGTTTGGCGTCAAGGCCAGTGACATGCGGGTATTGTCGGAAGACTTGCAGACCTGCTACGAGACCTATGACGGAAAGGTCACCGAGTTGTGGTTCGCCATGAAGCGGTGGCTGGACCCGGTGGTGTGTGCGTTCCTGATCAATACCATGGTTCCGACAAGGCCCCTGGCCTCGGAAATGACCGGTCGCCGCTACCGCAACGTCAAGGGCGGTCGGGTCCGCGTGGAACCCAAGCATGAATTTCGTGTGCGCAACCATGGCGAATCCCCCGACCATGCCGACATCGCATCGCTCATTGTCGAGTGGTGCCGTCAGCGGGGCGGGGTCATTCCCGGCATGAAGGAGATTCGTGAAAATGAATCGCAACCCGGAGCCGAGAAGGTCAGCCCCAAGAACGCGGACGAAGAATCAACCCTGTACGGAGATCAACAATGGGAAGCGAATCACCTTCAGATGCCCGACGCCTAAAGGCGCGGGATTGCAGATAGATACGGCCATGTTAGTTGGCATGGCTATTTACCTCCGCGTTAGGGCGTCTGAGTTCGCCCGAACCAATAGCATCTAATCCTAAAAGGCGGATGTTATCGGCTCCGTTTTTATCGGCATGGCTGGTGTGCCCGCAAGCCTTACACACAAACTCAGATCGAGTTATGCGATTGGCTTTTTCGATATGTCCGCACGAGCTGCACCGCTGACTGGTGTAGGTCGGATCGACTTCGACCAGCTTTACCCCGTCACGTTTCGCCTTATACTTGAGGAAGGTCCCCAGTTGGCTAAACGACCAGTTATGCAACTTTGTCCGCTCGGTTTTCCTAGCCCTGATCCGCGAGCGAATGCCATTGAGTTTTTCAATGGCTATACCCCTCTCGGTGCGTTTGGCGAGCATGACGATTTGTTTGGAAATTACGTGGTTTGTATCGCGAGCGAAGTTCGCCTCTTTATTCGCGCGCTTCTTAAGCAGGCGTTTAGCGGACTTCGTTCCAATGATGGAGAGTTTGCGCCGCAGCGCATTGTTACGGTATCGAATCTTGTTCAGCTTAGAACCGGAATACTCCTTGCCGTCGCTGGTATAAGCGATGCACGCGATGCCGAGATCAATGCCGAGCATATCCGTGACTTCCCTCTCGATCTCATCCGGCAACACCACGGAGACATGTAAAAAGAATTTTCCGCTCCTACGCCGGATCAGTTCACACTGTTTTATCAGACCGCGTTTTAGAATGTCCCGCTGGAAATCTCCACAGACGAAAGGTATTTTCTCACGACCTTTCATCGTCCAGATGCTCACCACCTGCTTTCCCAAATACAGATTTAAATTGCGACTATCGTAGGCGATTGCACCGAGCGGGCGAAAATGGCACTGCGTTTTATTGCCCAACTTATAGGCGTCCGCCACCTTGGCAAAGATTAAACAGGCCGCTTGCGCTCCTAGCCCATGTATCAATCTTACATCCTTGTAGTAGCGTTGCTGTAGAGCAAACTGGGTAATAATTTTGTAGTCCCAAGCCCGCTCGCTAATCCACTCCGCTGCGCTGTTTCACGTCTGTAAGGTAACCAGTAATGCCGATTTCTGGGAGACAGTGGGCTTTAACTGGACTGGAACGGTGATGGTCACTAACTTTCAAGTATAGAAGATTCTAATATTGTCAATGGCGATAATTCCTCTGCTTGCCTAAAGTAGGGAATTACTTGTCCGCTTGACTGTCTAGCAGAAGGAGCAAAATTTGTTACTAAACCCTTGAAGAAATATCCTGAAATCCTGAAAGACGAAGCGGTCAAGCTGGCCGCTGCCACCTCACTAAAGAATGCCGAGAAGCTGACCGGCGTGGGCTTATGGACTATTCGCAAGCATGCCCAAAAGCAGCGGGCCGCGCAGGGCATCAAACTCAGAGTTCCATCCATTCCACGCAAATACACCAAGGCCCAGCGCAAGGAGTGTGAGCGGCTCGCCAAGAATCTGTTCAGCTCAGGAATGGTCAAGGGAAAGCAAAAGGCATGGGCCATGGCCGGCAAAAGGATGGGCTTAAATGGGCTGGCAGTGATGCGCCTATACGACAATGGGCTGCTCTACGCCCCATTCAACACCCAGCAGAAGTCAGGCGGGTCTTGAGGCATGGGATCGGTCAGGACCGCCATGCCGCAGGCGTAGTTGAACTTGGTGCAGTAGCCGCCATCCTCGATAAACCGACCGGCTGACAGGATCACCAGCCTGCGCTTGTCGTCGGAGGTCAAGTTTAGCTCGTCACTGAAGTAGGGGCATTCCCGGCATACCTTCATTCGCTTCTCCGCAGCCAGATCGTCGCGCAGATTCTTCGGTGGCTTTCTCCAGAGCGAATGGACCCAGCGGTTGAGCGGATCTGGCAGCGGAATCGTGGGCTTTTCCCCAATCTTGGACACAAGCCACGGGTGACTTTTCGTATACGCAATCTCCACCTCGGCCTCGGGCCTGCCAGCAGGGAAGCCGTTGTTCCTGCGGTAGAGCTTTATGGCATCTATCAGACCGGCCAGCGTGGGCGATTCAATCACATGGGAGGATGGGTCGATGAAGACGTGCCCACCGGGAGGCTGCTTGGCGTGGTCGTAGATCAGCACGGGCCAAACATGGGGTCGATACCCCCTCTCGTAAAGCGGTAATTTATTCGTGACTGTATCGTTTAGAATACTACATATAGACCATGCCAGCACCAGATCGCAATTATTTCTCCTACGATGGGGCGCAGGTTGATGACTCCAACAGGGTGTTCGACCCGCTTGGAGACGACTACAAAAAGTGGGGGATAAAGCAACCGGACGGCAGCTATGCGGTAAACTGGGATGACACCCTCAAGTTCCACCGCAGGGTTAGGTGCGTGTTCACCGACATGACCATTGTTCAGGCCGGTTTGGAGGACGGGGTGGACATCAACCAGGATTGCGATGGCAACACCTTCAAGCGGTTCTACGTTACATGCGGCAAGCAGGGCCTGACGTTCAAGGGGGGATGCCGCAACAATCTGCTGGAGGACTGGGTCTTCATGGTGAAGGGCGAGTCATCCTACACGGTGGTCAATGATGACGGCACCACCACGGTTTACAAAGTGCCGTTTCATGAGGGCAAGTATGTCGAAGCCGAGTTTGGAAACTGGTCCAGTCGCAGCATGTCGCGCTGCACTGGCAACGTGGCGCAACGCTGGACCCGCAACGACGGCAATCCGGTGCGCTATGCCGGTCGCTTTGGGTGCATCCCCAAGTTCGACGGTGGCAACGTCAAGCATGTCATTTGGCTTTCGGTCGGTATCACCGCATACTACTGGGGCAAGTGGGTGCTGGTAAAACTTGGGCTAGTATCCGCCTAGTCGCCCCGTGACAAAATCAACTCTGTTCTGAAGCAACCCAAATCGAAACCATGAATATAATCATCACCCAACTCATCGCCTTTGTGATCGGCAGCTTGGTCGGCTACCTCGTGCTCCGCAACAACCCCAAGTATCGGGCATGGCTGGACGCCAAGGCCAATGGGATAGCCAAGAAGAAAAAAGGCTGATATGCGTCAGCACGCCAACAGTAATGATCTGGGCCGGATCGCTTTTATTGTCGGCGTTATATCCCTGATATGCCTGTTCTTCGTCTTTGGTTGCCGGAGCAGGGAGGAGGCCAGCCCACCGCCATCGTCCAGCTATGACATGGCAATCGTCATGGCCGATGCCCAGACTTGGGCCAGCCAATCCCCCGGCAGGATCGTGGGCACCGTAGCACCCACAGGCTCGATGCTGCCATTTTTCGGTAGCAATGCCCTTTTGCTTTTGGAGCCGGTCAATGGCCTGACACTCACCAATGGCGATGTAGCCACCTACAAGTCAGGCGATACACAGGTGGTCCACCGGGTGGATTACGTGAACAGCAAGGGCGATGTCATCTTCCACGGCGACAACAACGGCAACATGAACACCGATGGATATATTGCAGCCGACAAGGTCGCCTTCCGGGTAGCGGGGATTCTTTATGCGAAACGTGAAAAACAATAGCAGGGGCGAGGTTACCACGATAGTCTTGGTCGTCATGTTTGGCGCGGGACTTGCCAGTGGGGTGCTCCTCGGGAACTGGAATCCGTTCTACAAGCTGATGGGCAAGGAGCCGCCGACCAAGCAACTGTCGGAGCTTCAGGTAAAGCTGGAGGAAACCAAGGCGAAGGCCGACGCAAAGCAGGCTGAATTGACGCAGGCCAATGCCCAAGAGCGGGCCGATCTTGAGAAGCAGATACAATCCGCCCAAGGTGACGCGCTCGGGGCCGGAGAGGCCATCAAACGGGTGCCGTTAGAGCATCAGACTGCCGAGGTTAAGCTGGCTGCATCAATGGTTCAGCGCGTGTCCCTCAAATTGGCCCGCGCCATTGGTGCGCTACCTCCCGACCAAAGAGACGCCATGATCACACTGATCGACCAACTACTGTCCGAGAAACAAGCGGAGATCGACGAAGCGTTGCGCAAGCTGGCCCAGCGGGATGCGGAGTTTGCCATTGTCAGCAAGGAGCGGGATTCACTCATAACCGAAACCATCCCCACGCTTAAAAGGGAGTATGCCACCGTAATCACTGAAAAGAAGGGGCTGGAAACCCAAGTCAAGGAAGTGACCAATCAGGTTTCGGCATGGGCGGACAAGAAGGCGGCGGCGGACGAGAAGGCTCACTCATTCTCGGGGGCACTCGAAAACCTTTGGTGGTGGATCAAGGTATCGGCGGCGGTGCTGGTCGGCGGCTACATCTTCTTTGCCTTTATTATTCCCGGCATCGTCAAGCACATGGAGGCGGGACCGCTCAAGACAACCCTGCGCAACGTGTCGGGATTTGTCACCAGCCCCATGCTCTACTTGGATGCCAAGAAAAAGATTCCTGCCCTACAGGAAAAGCTTTCAGCCAGTCGGGCACCGTTCAGCCAATCTTAATTTCCAGTATGTTGTCTTAAATTCCAGTATGAAAACAGATTGCGCCCCATGAACCCCGAGGATTCTAATATGACCAGAAACGCTGATCTAATGACCCAAGATCAAATAGAAAAGCTGCACCAGACCGTGCTTCGACTCACATCATTTTTGAATTTGATCAAGGTGATGACCGGGATACTCATGTCCATTGTCTTTGCCATCGTGGGCGTGGCACTGTGGGTCAACAATACCTCGACTGCTTTGGCTGATACTAAACACGCCGTAGCCAATATCGTTAGGAGCCGCGAGCAAAGCCTTGCGGAATGGAGCAAGTGGAGGGAGCAGAAGGATTCCATCGACGTTCGCATGGTGGTTCTGTTCGAGAACCAGCAGGAAACCAACCGCAGGCTGGAGGACCGTCAGACCAAGATATGGGACATCATGCAGGGCAAGGTTGACCGGCAGCGGAATAATTAATCTTGCCAGTATCGCTGCAAGGACTATGGGTTGGGCAATGAACCTCATTAATGCCCACCGTCTCTACATCCTGCTGTCCTCAATTCGGACGCAGGCCAATGCCAGTCCCGAAAAGTTTACCATTGCCGCAAAGGTGGCGATTGCCGAGAACATGCGCAACCTCGTCAAGCCTGCCCGGTCCTATGAGGAACAGCGCGATGCCCTGATCAAGGAATACGGCGAGATCATCGTGGAGCCGGTGCCCGTGGCCGAGGAAGGCAAGCCGCAACCTCTGCCCAAGCCAGACCGCTGGCGGGTTAACCCTGAGTCCGATAAGTTCCCGGCCTTCGAGACGCTGGTGACTGAGCTGGGGGACAAGCCTGCCAACGTGAAGCTGCGCTTCATTTACGAGTCCCAGCTTGAGGGTGCGCCGTTGACGGTGGACCAGTTGGACCGACTCAGCAAGCTTGGGCTGCTAAAGCCGGTATTATGATGAGCAGCTTCCTAATCATCATCGCGCTTTTAATGGCCGTTGTTGCCGTTTTGATTATCAGGATCAGGCGAGAATGCAAAGTCATCGACCGGCTGTTGGCCGACCGTAAGCGCATGATGAAGGAAGTTGACCAACTGGTTAAGCGGAAGAATTAGTTCCACCCCTTCTCGGCCTTAACCCGGTCAATCAGGCGTCCGGCCTCGCCCATTGTCAGCGTGGCGCATTCGTTCTCAGGGATGCCCAGCTTAATCATAAAGTTTAGCTGCATCGGGGTCGCCAGTTTCATCTTCATCCGTGCCACGAGCCGCGTGATGACCTTGGAGGCGAGCCCCTTGTATTTGATGTTGGTCACGTCCACATGCTGACCGATCAAAAACTTTCTTTGCCCATCGGTCATCGGGTCGGAGTCCCATTTGGTTTCGGGCTCCCAGTTGGCCAATGCTGAATCGCCCAGTGACACTGCCAGTGCCAGCGGGTCTATAACCCGCGCCTCGCGCTTTGCGTGTCGCTTTGCCGCCTTCTCAATGGCCTTCATCAGGTCACGTTCGGCCACCTTCTCGGCTTCGATCAGGTCATCCATGCCTGTCTCGATCATCGCCTTCTTCATGGCTGGCGTCGTTGCCACCAAGTCAACCGGCTGGATGAAGTCCAGCTTGTCGGTGAGCCACAGGAAATCGAGCAGCAGCATGTTGGGCTTGGGTGATGCGGCGATTGCGGCCAGTCGTTCCTCTTTCGTGTCAAGGCCGTCGATGATTCCTGGCAGCGTGCGGGCGGCGCGACCGGCAGCTTGCACGAACAGGCTCCTTATCTTGGTCAGACGCAGGACCACGACACAGGAAACCGTGCAGCTATCCCAGCCCTCCAAAAGCAGCACCGCACACACGACTGCCGAGCCGTTCCCCTTGCGATCAAAGGCCGCGACCTTCTCGTTGCGGTCATTACACGCCCCGCTCACAAAGTCGGCATCTAGGCCATGTTCCTTCAGCGCAATGGCCATCTGGCGGGCCGTATCCACTGACGGCATGAACACCACGGTCTTCCGATCCTTGGCTTCGATGGCAATGTTGCGGGCAATCTCCTTGATGAACGGTGTGATCCTTTCCGAGACTTGACCGGCATCGTAATCCCCGGCCCGCTTCTTGACCCCGCGCATGTCAAGCTTGATGGGGATGTTCTTCACGATGGGCCGCACAAGCCACCCTTCTCGGCACATTTCCAGCATCCCAAACTCGTAGCAGCAGTGCTGATAAAACTCACCGAGAGAACGCTTGTCTCCCCGGTCAGCAGTCGCAGTCACGCCAAGACAGCGGGCCTTGTGCTCATAGGGGATACCGGGTTCCGGCATTTTCCAGTCTTCCTGAAGCGACTCGGCCCCAAAGTGAAAGTAGCACATGACCTTCATGTAGGACTTGCTTATGACGTGATGGCTTTCATCGCAGATCACCAAGTCAAAGTGGTCATCGGTAAAACCCAGCAGGCGGTTGGTCCTCGACATGGACTGGATGCTGGCCACGACCACGCTGGCATAGGGACCGGCATATTCGTCGGCCTTCTCCTTGTCGGCTGTAATACCAGTCGTGCGGTAAAGTTTGTCGATGGCTTGGTCCAGCAGTTCCTCGGTATGGGCCACAATCAGGACCTTCCCCCCGGCATTGACCACCTCTTGTGTGACCATGCTGAAAATGATCGTCTTGCCTCCTCCGGTCGAGAGCACCGCCAGCAGCCGCGAGTAGTCCTTCCAGCCATCCCGAATCGCATCAAGGCACTCGATCTGGTAGGGCCGTGGATTGAGCGTGGGTGCAGCCTCCTCGACAAAATCGAAATCTAGGACTTCGATGGGCATTATTCTCCTAGATATTCCGTAACCGCAGCCTTGGCTTCCTCAAACGAGTGGCAAATCACCACAAGGTAGCCGTTTTTCTTCATCATCCCATGCACCGCCACCTGGTCTATGGAAGTGACGCCGTGGGCCGCTTTCATCTCAATGAACATGCCGTGGTCCCAGACTTCATCCTTCCTCACGACTCCACGATATTGGGGGATGGCAAGAAATAGATCGGGAGCCCCCCGAACTGCCCCTTCGTCCTTAAGGATAGATGCTGTTACCTTGTCGCGCACGCCACCGTTGGGAATAGACATCAATGCGCGTGGATCTTGATTCAGGCTGCGAGCGTTCATGCGCCACCATTTGACGAAAGCCTTTTGGTGCCTGCTCTCCTCGTTGTCGGGTTTCTTGCGGGGCTTGTCGCGCACAAATCCCTGCGCCGATCCGTGGTTGCGGATATAGGTGTCCAGACGGGGGAGTTCCTTGTCGGTGTAGGGTTTCACGATTTCACTTTCTTCTCTTTTTTAATCACCACAATCAGTTCTTCGCACACAGATAGCGATCTGATGTCTGGTTGAATTGCCTGCATCAAAGCAGTCAGGCTCTTGGGTTCGTGCCGCGCAACAATCTGGTCATTGCAGGTTATGATGGCGGTCCATTGTGTGAATCTTGGCATAGTTTTTTTGGGTTAATGCTTGGTCATTAGTGCTCGGGCTACCGCACGACCGGCCTTGGTGGCCTTTGCGCTACTTAGTCGTTTCGTATGTGGCTTAATCACTGGTTCGGCAGGAGCCCGTGGCTCTGCAAAATCTCCTTGTCGTAGTCGTCTATCGTTGACCAGTCGGGGGCCACGCAGCAAAGCAGGTCTTTCGCTATCGTCTCCTCACCGTGCTGCCGTAATAGGGTGGCCACCGCGCAGATATACCCCTGCTCGAAGGTCAACGGAGCCGAACCAGCCGCCACAGCGCAATGCCGCGCACGGGTCCGTTTTGATTTTTCGAGAGACATGGTAGAGCGCGTCATGGCTGAGCTTTCATGTTAGTCCAACCCCATTTCACGCTCGTAGTGAGCTTGAAAGGCTGAGGCGGACCAAAGATTTTGCGCATGGCAGCACGGGCATACTGCGGAGCACGTTTCGCGAATCGGGACTTTCTCGCCCCACGTATGCGAGCACTTGCCGCAGGTAATCGTCCACTTTTTGCGACCCGTGAAGTGGTTCCATAGTCCCGACGCTACGAGGCCCGAGGGTTTGGTTTGTTCGATCATAAAAGAGGGCTAACAAGAGGTTAGAGACAACGCCGACGATGCTCAGGGAGAATGCGGAGCCGAGGGGCGGCGTGTCTCACCCTTGGCGTTCGGCTTCACTTGTTCGGGCCGGCATCGGCGGGCAGAGTCCATGAGCATTTTCCAAGGGATGTTTACATGGACAGAGCGGCGGGGTTGTCCTTCGCCTATCCAGCCTATGAAGGTGATTTTCCCACGCGCCTCGTAATACCAGCAGTCTTCATCAATGTGTTGCGCTTGGTTACTCGGGCGCGGGCGAATGGCCGAACCCGCCGCCACAGCAGCAACGCGGGCGACCTTACGTTTTTGATTGGTTGATTTGGTTTTCATAGAGTGTCCTCGCTCGGCCCGCGTTGCTGAGCTTTAACGTTCGGCGCACTTGCCTTCAGTTTTGCCGAGCCGCAGTTTTGGTTTGGGTCGTATCCAGCCTGTAGGCATATCTCGATTGAGTAGGTGCTGCCGTGGCTCGTGATGTCGCTCACCATTGCCCACAGTGGAGTCTTGCGGTATCTGTGCCGCATCATCCGGTGGCAGTTGGCTATCAGGCACGCGAGGCGATTTCCCGCTATGACGTGCGCCGAACCAGCCGGATGCAGCGAACCGGGGGTTCGCTCGGCAGTTGGGTCTTTTGGAGTATTCATAGTTTTGGTTGTTCGCCCGGTCGCTGATCCGGGTCGTTAAACTAATAATAAAGATTTCCTCCCCGAATCGCGTAATCACTGTCTCCCATGTAAGCACGCGACAGGCCCATGTGCCACGCGGCAAATATATACTCCACCCTTTGACGCATCCCATCCTTGGCGATGTTCTTGATGATCCATTCAAGGTGCAGCGAGGACACCTTCTTGTCCAGTTCAGGTCTCTGGCCCGCTCTGCTCCAGGGGACCGCCGTGTGCTGCTCCCACACGGTCCGTGTGATGCCATAGATGGTCTTCTCGCCGGTGACGTGGTTCATGTTGCGACCGTTCTCCGTTTCCAGATTTGCAATCGCCAACAAAATGGCTTCACGGTCGGCGTCGGCAAAGGTGAACCGTTCGCGCTTGATGACCTCGGGCAGCTTGCCGGTGGCAAAGGCCAAGGGATGGGTAAGCACCAGCGTGGCGATCATCAGGTAGTTTTTGAGATGGTGGTTCATTGTATTACAAATTTCTTCCGCACCCCTTGCGTCACGTAAGGCCGGAAGTGTGCATCGAACACTGTTTCCGCCGTGACGGAATCAACTTTAGAGGTCTTCTTAATGTTCATCTTTTCTGCGATCTCAGCCTTGATTTCGGACATGCTCGGCTTCCAGCACTTGGCTAAACTTTCGTCAGTCGGAAGCACCGTTCTGAACTGACTCAGAAACGCCTCTTTATTTTCTACCGTAAAGGCCCCATTTTCCACCTTCACGGTGATATGATGCCCGTCCGACGACCGCAAGTGCTCCACTGTTTCAATGCGTTCCTTGGCCAGCTTGGCGGCGTCAAGTAGTGGTTGGGTCAATACGCGACCGGCTATCACCCAGTCGGCCAGCACGGCGTCGTTGGGTTCACGTCCGATGCGGGCGAGTTCGTCTTTGGTCAGGGTATGTTTCATAAGGTCGCGGAGTTTGATTGCTGCCGGGCACTGGGATGCCGCTTCACACCAGCGGCAGCACTTGATGCCGGTGTTAAGTTCCATGGGATTGTCGAGGGCATGATTGATCTTTGCTTCGAGTCCGGCTGTCACGTTCACATCCTCGATGGTGACTGATGACACGCGCTCCTCACCCATGTCTTCATCGGCCCTTGGCTGCACGATAAAGGCGGTTACTTTCCTGATTCCCGGATAGGCCCGTTGCAGCAGGGCGATGTAGGCGAGTATCTGCCAGTTCTGATCCGCTACGTCCACCGCGATGTAACCGGTCTTCAAGTCGAAGATGATGGCCTCGGTGCAGTCGGGACTGAGGGCCAGCGCGTCAATGTGCCCGGAGAGGATGAAGCGGGGCCACTCATAGGCCAGTGGCACTTCCACTTCCAGCGACCAGTCGGGCGGGACCTCGGTGGCGACCGTCCTGAAGTAGTAATTGGAGATCCACTGCGAGAAGTTGACCGACTTGCATTCGACCGGAGCGCCAGGGTCGCCCGACGCGCCAAGTTCTGAGACCATGCGGGCATGGGCCAGTTGATGCAGGGCCGTTCCTTCAAGTCCTTCATCCCCTTGACGGTCATCGACCACCGCGCACAGCGTCATGCTGCCGGAGCATTCCAGAATGCGATCCAAGGAACTGGCGCGGATGGAGGTCATGGGTTAGTGGCTATTGGACAATCAATATAATAAAGTTCCGTGCCATATTTTGTTTCGCAATACGCGATACGACCAGTAGCGTATCCAGTTTCGTAATTTCCGCCTTCGAGCACGTTGCTTAGATGGCCGGCCATCGCCCGCTGCGTATAGACAGCGGTCTTCTCCCATGGGAGTTTTTGATCCCACTCGTTCAGCCATTTCCGCATCCATACTTTGGCTGAATCAATGTCCGGGCATTCCTTTCTGAGATATTCATAAAGATCAGGCTCTTTGGTGGAGGATGGTCGGATGGAGGTCATGGTGACTTTGGGTAATGCTTGCGCACGATGTCAGCGCATTGTTTGAGGGTTTTCTTGCGTTCATCGGCGGCGGCGGCGGCGGCGGCGTAGGCTGCGGCGGCGTAGGCGGCGGAGGCAGCGGCGGCGGCGTAGGCGGCGGAGGCGGCGGAGGCGGCGGAGGCGGAGGTGACGGCGTAGGCTGCGGAGGCGGAGGCGGAGGTGACGGCGTAGGCTGCGGAGGCAGCGAGATCGGCGGCCATTCGAGCATCTACGACCCGCTCAATGGTTGCTTCACCCCTGCACCACTTCTCGACCGTCTCAATGCACGTCAAGACGGTTGGAGACTTTGCTTTGGGTAACGCAAGTCTTGCGCACTCGCAAGCCGCTAGCACCAGCTTCTTGCGTCCCTCGCCTTCCGGCTCACCGCTTCGCATACCAGCGAACCAGAGCATCCAGTCGCCGCGATCGCATTTGGCCCACGCCTCCGTGAGTGTTGTGATGTTGTTTTCTTCCGTCCATTCGATAGCTTCGTGGCAGGC
>Ga0100403_1001842_pt1 | contig 18090 bp, 11 predicted proteins | sample CryGeymet201501t_FD_83663 | JGI IMG/M metagenome (GOLD analysis project Ga0100403, IMG submission 83663) | Groundwater microbial communities from Crystal Geyser aquifers in Utah, USA - Crystal Geyser metaG 2015-01t | ecosystem: Environmental > Aquatic > Deep subsurface > Groundwater | place...
AGAAAGCTACGAGGGTGGGGAGTCGGTAGATCCGGCTTTTGATTCGAGAGTTGCCGCCTGTGTGAATCAATGTACAAAGGGTAAGAAGCCAGATCCGAAATGTAGCAATCAATGTTTGGTAAAATTTAAAGATGGCAAAAACTCGAGCTATAAAACTCCGGTATGTATTGCTATTCCACCCAAAAGGTTTGATGTGAAATACAAGGAGATATTTGTCGACCCGGAAAATGGGTCAGATAGAAATAGCGGAACAGATGCTAAGGCGTCACTGAAATCTATCGAGGGAGGCTTAAAGGTTCTTGAAAAGCTTAGATCGAAAACGAAAAATGGAGATTTTAGAATCAATTTGAAAAAGGGTGACTATCGAATCACTCAGCCGATCATCTTGGGTAAATCTCATAGCTCGCCCAATGCACAAACAGTAATTTCCGGAAATGGAAGTAGCGTTATGTTTAGTGAGAATATTACAAACTGGAGTGAGAAAGAGCTGAGTAAATTAAAGACCGTGCTCTATTCAAGGGTTTCAAGATTAAATTCGCCGAGTTTTCTGAGTATAAAAGGTGGCAAAACTCAATTGGCCAGATTCCCAAAAAATCAAGATCTCTCTAGAGTGCTTTCTCTAAACTTTGAATTGGGAAGTATTGTGCTTCCTCTGAATGCTTCAACGCAATGGTTGTTAAAGATTGATCCTCTTGAAGTTAAGAATATACACTTAGTCATACAGATGGAGTCTGTAAGACAAAAGTTGCAAATGCAGTCTGCATCAAAATTGGATGCGAAAAAAATTGAGATCAAACTTTCAAAAGAAAGCTTGGATGTCTTAAAATGTTTGAGCTCTCCAAAGACCAGTGGTTGTATTGTTGAGCCTGATTCGTATAAGAAAATGACGGGACTTAAAAGTCTGGCTAAGAATCCCCAGTTCTATTTTGCAAACCACCCTTCCTTTGTTGAGGACCCGGGGGACTTTGCTTTTGTGGCTAATGATGGAATCTACCTTTTGCCACCTAAGAACGTCTCGAAAGAGGAACTAAATAAAGTTGGCGTAGAAGTTCCAATTATTAACCCTCATCAATCAGTGTTTCCGATGTTGGCGATAGTTAACGCGGCTAACGTCAAGATAGAGAACATAGGTTTCGAATTTTTTTCGGGAGCACATCAACTGCAAGGCACTAAGATATTCAATCAAGAAGGTCAAAAATATTTGAAGGTAGATGCCAAGAAAAAGCAGATTGCTAGTGAAGATCTTTCAAGTGCTATCCTGATTCAGGGCTCCAGCTTTGTACTTATTTCTAAAAATTCATTCACTAATATTGATGGTGCTGCGGTTCGAGTCATTGCCTCCGAGGGAGTTGAGCTTAAGAGAAATTTTTTGATGGATATAGGCTATGGAGGCGTCAATGTGCTTGATAGTCAGTCTATCAAGATTGAAGATAATATTATCAGCAACGTCGGACTGACTAACTTTGGCGATGCCATCAACGTGTTCGATGTGCACTGTGGAATATTTGGAAACAATACAGTTCAATCTATAGGTCGGTCTGGCTTTCGTTTTCGGGGCAAGACCACTTTGCCACGATTGATTTATAAAGTTAAGGTCAGGCAGAACCTTATTGAAAACGCTTTGGTCCATCCATTTTTTGCCCGTGGTGCTATACATGTCGATAGTCTCGCTGCTGATAAGCCTGCACTTCCTGAGGTTCAGTTTGAAGTGACGAAGAATGTCATTAGCAATATTAGCTCTGGAACAAAGACGGTAAAGAAGCAGGACCGGATTGATCTGATTGCTGTTTCATTAGATTCTAATACCCAGGGAATCTACTTCGGCCACAACTTCATTTCGAATGTAGATAGTGCCATTAATCATAATTGTGCGACTCAGAATATTGTTAAAGATAATAGTGTCTCTGGCTTTCTAAGTTATTTCAACGGATTTCGATCTAAGAAAGTAAGCCAGAAGAAATTAAATCAGTGCTCGGCTGGTTCAGAATTTGGAATTAGTGCGGCAAAGCAGAAGAGTTTTAAGAGTACGACTAAAGTTATTGGCACGCAGTTTAAAAAGAGAAAGGTCTCGGGTGCTGGAGCTAAGGATGCGACGATTAAATATTGGCAATCTCGTGGAAGACAACTTTGAGTATTTTGAATTGTCTCTTCATTGACATTGAGCGTTTAATTGAAGATCTGATACAATTTAAACAATGGCTTTGATGCTCCGACTCCTAGCGTTCTCAATTTGTATTTTTGTTTTTTCGGCCCATGCACAGGCTGTGAAAGACCCTGAGATTCGAAGCACCCTAAACGCATTAAGGGCACATCAGGATGCGTATGAAAATAAAGAAATTAAAAGGGCTGTCCATCAAATGCTGGTACTAGTTCGTGAAGCAGATGGTGATGAATCGAGAAAAAAAGAGGTCGTTAAAGAAATCAATCGGGTTTTAAGACTTGTTAAAGAAAATGAGAAAACTGAAGACAAGAAACTGCTCAAGAGTGCCAATAGTGCACTTGAGCTTTTGAAATCTCAGATCCTCGCAAGCTACAAAAACGGTGATCCGGACGATGGTTCCGGAGATGGAGATGGTTCCGGAGATGGAGATGCTTCTGGAGACGAAGATGAAGACGAAGACGGAGACGGAGACGGAGACGGAGACGGAGATGGCTTAGGAGATGCGTCTAGATTTTCTAGAGCAGTCCTGAGCGAAGAATATGACTCTGAATATTCTTCAGAGTCCTTTGATTCGAACCTAGTTGAAGGGGGGGACTCGGGAGCTGGCTTAGATACTGTTGATTCGAGCGGCAGGGGAGCTTTTAAGTCGGACAAGCGAAAAAATGCTAAAGGAGCTAACAAAGGCAAGGCTAAGGGCAAGGGAAAAGGCAAAGCTAAAGGCAACGGCAAGAATAAAGGTAATGGAAAAGCGAATACCAATGGCAAAGATCAAAAGACATCCGCTAAGACTACAATTAGGCTTAGTCCCGCAGGATCAGACGATCTCCCGAATAGTTCAGATGGGCCCTTTCGAACCCTGGGTAAAGCAAAGAAAGTTATGAACAATGCAGGCATCAAGAACGCAAACATCGTTCTTGATCCGGGAAGATATCCAGCTGAAAATATTCCCGAGGGAGCCACTGTAAAAGGCAAATCAAAGAACGCAAAAAAAGTTGTTTTTGATGGCAAGATGACAGGATCTTCTGACTGCATGAAAATGAAAAATGCAGGGCTAGAGAACGCCACCATCAAGAATCTTAAGTGCGATGGGAAGTATTCCGGGAGAGGGGCCCTGGAGGTTGATCAGGGAAGTAAGCTCGATAATGTTGTCGTCTCTGGCAACAGGGTGACGGGCATAAGAATTGTTGGAAGTAATGTGAAGCTGAACAAGGTGGTGTCGGAGAATAATTTGAGTGGAATCTCTGCCGGTAATTGGCAAGGGATTGATCGCTCGGGAGCAAAAATCAAGGAGCCAAGCATTCCGGGGAGAAAGGTTGAGCACCTCAGAAACATCACCATCACCAATTCCACCATTCGAAATAACAATCGTGGAGTCAAGGATCCGGATTGGGCCGGAAACACAGGAACGTACAAACACGGTGGCAAATGGTATCTCGACCCAAGAGATGGAAGTGCGGGGGGCAAATTTGTTTTTACCGATAAAGTCACAATCAAAAACCTAACATCGGAGAAAAACAATGGACCCGGGCTCTGGTTTGACACCTCAAATCAGGCAATCACAATCAAAGATTCGAAGTTTTTGAACAACACAAATGGCAAAGGCAAAAGTTCCAAATGGGGTGGGATTGGACTCATCATGGAGCTTGGATATGGTCCGAATAAGATTGAGAACAATATATTTAAAGGCAACCAAGAAGCGGGCGTCGCGATTTGGGAGACAAACAATACAGCCATTATCAACAATCAATTTGAAGATAAAATTTTCTTGCGAAAAATGGACAGGCATGAAGAAAACAACCCTGGTACGCCAGAGTATTCCCTGAAAAACGTGCGTATTTCCGGGAATACTTTTAGGGGCGGCGCGGTGATAGAAATGAAAGACCACATCTCGAAAGTTTTTCAGAAAATAGCACCCTCTAAACTACAAGAAAGTCGCGAAACTCAATCCGCTTACGGCATTAGTCAAATGGAGAATAACAAGTAGTATTAGATAGTATTTAGTTTCTGTTAATAGCCTTATGGGCGTTGAACAGATGTCTTAATGTCTGATAGGATTTTGACATGGTATCGACCTTCAGAATCCTTTCATTCTTTTTTTGTCTATTAGTATTCTCAGAGCAAGCCCATGCTCAGGCTGTGAAAGATCCAGAGATTCGCAGCACCCTAAACGCATTGAGGGCACATCAGGATGCGTATGAAAATAAAGAAATTAAAAAAGCGATTCACGAGATGTTGGTATTGGTTCGTGATGCGGATGGCGATGAATCGCGAAAGAAAGAGGTCGTTAAAGAGATCAATCAGGTATTAAGGCTCATTGAAAGGAATAAGGCAACAGAAGATAGAAAGCTACTTAAGAGCGTGAATAGTGCACTTGAACTTTTGAAATCTCAGATTCTTACAGGATCAAGAAACGATGACGGCGAAAATGAAGATCTCGGCGAGGGATATGGTCAGGAAGGTGATTCGGAGGATGGAGATGCTACTAGGTATTCCTCGAATACTCTCAGTGACGAATATGACTCTGAATATTCTTCTGAATCTTTTGACTCAGAAGAGGGGGCTCAATCTGGTTCTAGTGAATCGAATAGTGCTAGCTCTAAGAATAAAGATAATAATAAGGAAGCTAAAGGCTCTGGTAAAGGTAAAAAAGGGAAAGGCAAAGCTAAGCTTGGCAATGCATCAAAACGTCTAAAAGATCTCCGCGCTGCTCGAAAAAAATGTAGTAAGAAAGCCGATAAAGAAAAGTGTCAAAAGCGAATTGATAAAAAAATAGCAAAACTAAAAAAAGATGCCCAAAAAGGTTCTCAACGTCCAAAAATCGACTGGGATCCCACAGTATGTGACGACCTTAAGGCTGAAGAAATTTTGTATATTTCGGTAGGCGCTGGAGGAAGTTCTCCAATTTCAACTTCCCATATTTCAAAGCTTCCGAATCTCTTGAAAACAACCCGTGCAAATCCAGCCTATGCCGCTTATCGACGTTTTCACGTCACGGTAAGTCCGGAAACTTATCGGCTGGATTCAAGCTTAAGATTCGATGCTTCGATGGCGCCACCTTGTGGTTTAACGATGCTTCCCGCCTCAGGTAAAGTGGTCCTCAGTCCAAGCGGTACAATAAATAATTGGGAAACCTATTCAGATGACATCGTGAGTGCCCAGATCACTGGTGATATCGATGTAACGGGATTGTCTTTTGATGGGCAACTTCTCTTGCGTTCTCGTTTCCCGGCAAGGAATGTTAACCATGCTGTAGATAGAATTTTGGATCTCAATCCTAACAATGGAACTTTTCTCGTAGAGGCGGGAGTCGCAACAAGGCTCCTAGAAAAAGCTTTTTCAAAGAATCACTCCGATAAGGGAGATCCAGAACTTTGGATTCCTGGTACTGGAAGTATTTACTCTATAGATATCAAGGATGTCAGCAGGGTGAACAATGGCTTGTTGGTAAAGCTTGACGATACCAATAAGAATCAAATTCGAATTGCACTTAAATGTATGACGCGAAATGCGCAAAATACCTTAAGCGCGTCGGAGCGTAAGCTTTGCCGCGACGACAACGTAGACCATAAAGATCCACGCAAACAAGTTTGGAAAGGAATTCTTCCAAACCATCCTTACTTTGTTGAAAATCACTTGCTGTTTATCTCGGATTCAGGTGAGTGGGCATTTAACAAAAAGACAAAAACTATCTACCTTAAACGACCAAAGGGTGTGAGCCTTTCTAAACTCAACAGCATAGGTGTGAATCTAGTTTCTGATCCCGACGAAGCTAGAAAAATTCAAACTCTCATGAAAGTAGACGGACTCAATTTTGTTACCATTCAGGGCTTTCGTTTTGAGGGAACTCCCTTTGTCATGCAAGCCTCCGTATTTGCGATGGCACGAGGGGCCGTTTCTACAGGTTACATAGGGTGGAATGAGTCTATTGGTCGATACGAGAAGAAGCCATTTCCGGCGGCATTTACGGCTAAGGCTTCCAATAGTTTAAAGCTTCATCAGAATGAATTTTTTGGGCTTGATGCCATGGCAGTCGACATTGGCAAAGGATCTTCTATTGAGGTCAGCAACAACCTATTTCGAGACATAGGCTACTCAGCGTTAGAAATTACGGGGGGAGATAGAATAGGAAATATTTTCGTAAATCATAACGAGTTGAATCGAATCGGGCTTCGTGGTGTTGGAGAAGGCATTCGCGTTGACAATGCGATAAAGATTCATGTTGATAACAACAAGATCATTGGTTCTTCGAGGGGAGGTATCAAGGTGTCAGGTGGCTTCTGTGGACAAGGTCGACGTGAATCTCAAAATAGTTGCGAGATTAGTATCAACAACAACGTGATTAAAGATTTTGCTTCTGGTGGCTTGAGTGATTACGGTGGAATTTATATCAACAACATCTCCTTTAAGAAAATGGCTAATAAGTGGGGGGCGAAGAATCCTAACGTTAAGATTGTAAATAACGTTGTTCAGAATGGACGACTTCCCGCATTTTATCCGAAAGACTTTGAGATTGAAGGTCCCGTTGGAATCTATCTGGATCTTGGAAGTAAAAAAGTTTTGGTTTCTAAGAATAAGATCAAAGGAGTTGATACTGGTATCAACCAGAACTGTGCCGAAGCTAATAAGTGGTTGAATAATAAAATTCGTAATTCCAAGAACAAAATGAAAGCTGAAGATGACTATGCGACTCAGCAAGAATGGGCAGCAAAGTGTGTTGCCGAGGTCAAGGGACGCTCAAAACTAGATGGTTCCAAAACTGTCATTCGAAATGGCAAGGGTGGGGGCAAAGGCAAGGATAGTGGTAAAGGTAAGAAATAGAATAGTTAAGATTATGTGAAGGAAAGAGTTTACGGGGACTTATGTGTCTTTCGGGGCTTTTACCCGTTTCTAACAGTGCTGTTTTGAGCCACTCTTTACTAAGTTGTAACACTCAGACTCCCGATAAGAATTCTATAATATATATAGGGGAAACCCTCTAAAATTTTAAGAACGTATGATGTATCGGAAGAACACAGCCTTATTTTTTGCGGCATTGATCACAATGATGTTGTCGCATTGTGATACTCGTAGGGCTTTGGGGATTAGTGATCCCGCTACCGATCCTAAATCTGGAGCCACTCATCCTAATACAACAGAGGCTTATCTCGAAGTTAATGAGGGTCCTTCACATCGATTCGGAAATGTTGATGCTCTTGATTCTGATGAGGTGATCCTGACTCTTTATAATTCCGGAGTTCTCGCCGCAGAAGATATTGTGGTTGATACGGATCTAGCCGCTCCATTTGAATTTAAAGGTGGCACTTATCCGGGGACAGGTGGCGGTTGTGGTACTGACTTAGCCGCTGAAACGACGTGTGATATTGTTTTGGTTTTTTCTCCAACTGTTGAGGGCACTTTTAGTGATACTTTTGTACTCGCCTATACGAGTGATGGTGATGATAAAACCTTTACCTTCGGTGTGACGGGAAGTTCTGGCGAAGCCGATATCACGACGGACAAAGACCCCACTTTGACATTCGATAACACTCTTGTTGATGAAGTCACAAATGTAATTGTAACGCTGTCCAATGATGGGGATTTGGATGCTTCTTATCTGACAGATGCCGGGGCAATGAGCGCTCCATTTGGCTACCTTGGTGGAGAGTATCCCGGCACTGGCGGTACTTGTGGAATACTTTTGGACGTGGGCGATACTTGCACGATTGTTTTAAGTTATGCACCGACTAGTGCGGGTTCTGATTTGGGAGCTTGGGGGATTGGTTTTATTTCAGGAGGTCAGGCAGGTGCGGCTTCTTTGGTGTTGAGTGGAACAGCTGGAACGGCCGACTTGTCGATTAGTGATGGGCCCGTGTACGACTATGGAAATAGGTTTGTTGGTCTCACGTTAGATAAAACGTTTACAATTACCAACAATGGAAGCTCTGAAGCTACTGGTTTGTCAGATAACGGCGTGATTAGTGGAGACTTCAATTACCGTGGCGGTAGCTACCCTGGGACGGGGGGTGACTGTGATGTGACTTTGGCTGCTGGAGCGTCGTGTACCATTAGAATCCGATTTACGCCGTCAGATGCCGTGACTTCGACTGCAACATTGGAACTCGCCTACCATGATGGGGCTACCGACCAAACTCTTTCTGTGGATCTTACCGGAGTTGGCGACCGAGCCATACTGGAAGCTGATATTGGTAGCATTTATGATTTCAATCGGGTGGCCAAAAACTCAACCAATTCAGCAACGGTCACAATTTCGAACAATGGAAACTATGCTGCCTCTACGATTGCGGATACGGGGGGACTGGCTTCACCGTTTAGGTACAAAGGATTTGCGTATCCGGGTACGGGTGGAACTTGTACGACGACGCTTGCCGCTGGAGCTAGTTGCACCATTGTGCTGGAGTATATTCCCACGGGGCTTGGAACTGGTCTACTAACGCATTCAGATTCTCTAACATTAAATTATACAAAAGGCTCAGGAAGTGCGTCTATGACTCTAAATGTAGAGGGCGAAGCAGGCTTGGCTTTGGTTGATGTAACGGGTTCTTCAGCGTGGGGAGATCGTTTGACGGGAGCCACTTATGACGAGATTTTTACAGTCACCAACAATGGAACCTATGATGCGACTTCGATAGTCGAGGGTGCCGCTTTCGGCGCACCATTTACTTGGAGAATCACGGGGTCTTATCCTGGATCGGGCGGTGATTGCGGGGCTGAGATCGCACCAGGAGGATCTTGCACAATCGCTGTGAGGTTTTCTCCAACATTGTCCCAAGCCTATGCAGATACTTTGGAGTTGAGTTACGACGACGGTGAGACGACTCAGTCGTCGACTTTGGCGCTTTCTGGAACGGGCGTGGTTGCTGAACTAAGCATATCAGCGGCAACGCATGATTTTGGAACCGTTTCTTACAATAATAATACGGCTACTCAAGCCTTCACGATTTCAAACAATGGCGGCTACGATGCCACAAGTGTGACCTTGACTGGGTTGGCGGCTCCATTCTCAATTCAGTCGACGGATTGTGGTGCAACAATCGTTGTGGGTGGATCTTGTACGGCGACAATTGCCTTTACTCCCACAGCAATTACATCGAGCTCCGATACTTTGAATGTCGACTACGATGATGGGCAGGCAGCTCAACAAGAAACTTTGGATTTAGATGGTGAAGGCATTAACGTTGTGAGTGTGACTTCTCCGAGTTCGGAAACCGTTCTTCAAGACGATCCTGGAACAGTCTTTACGTTAACTGCTACAGATGAAAATAGTGATGCCATGGTTTATAGCATTGTGAGTGGTCCGAGCAACGGAGTTCTTGGAGCGGTCGTTGGAAATTCTGTGACTTATACTCCGAACCCATCTTACTCTGGCGCTGACTCGTTCACCTTTAGGGTTCATGATGGCAGTGGATTTAGTAACACCTCTACTGTGAGCATCACGGTTAGTGGACTTGCCGTACTGAGTTTTGCGCCAGCTAGTTTTGATTTCGGAACGGCATCTTACAATAATGAAGCGCCTACGCAGGCATTTACGCTTTCAAACTCTGGTGATGAAGACGCAACCAGTGTGTCCTTGAATGGATTGGCGGCCCCATTTAGCGTCCAATCTACGGATTGTGGAGCAACGATTGTGGGTGGGGGCTCTTGTACTGTAACAGTTGCATTTACACCGACCGCTATCACAACAAGCTCTGATACTCTGAATGTGGACTATGACGACGGACAAGGGGCACAGCAAGAAACTCTAGCTTTGGACGGAGAAGGGATTAACGTTGTGCCTGTGGCTTCTGATGGAGCAGAATCCGTGCCGATGAATCATCCAGGATTTGTAATTAATCTTGTTGCAACCGACGAAAATAGTGATGCGATGATCTATACCATTGTCTCCGGCCCATCCAATGGCAGCCTCGGTGCGGTGGTGGGAAATTCTGTGACGTATACGCCGACGGCATCTTACACGGGACCAGATAGCTTCACATTCGAAGTCCACGATGGTAGCGGCTTTAGTAACACGGCCACAGTTCTGATCACAGTACCGTAACGACTTATGTCTCCGCACTCACAAAAGCCACTGCGAAGTCCCTGCAGTGTGAAATTGATATCAGAAAACTTTGGATCGACAACTCTTCAGCTCTTCTTAGGGCGAGGCCAGAAAGTCTCACATTTGGACCACCGTTCTCGTCCTTCAATACGCTCATATCCTTCCAGGCCACACCATAATCAATTCCACATTGAAGAGATTTGTAAATGGCTTCTTTGGCCGCAAGGCGCCCAGCAAGGAATTCATAAAACTTTTTTGAGTGAGCTTTGCACTTTTGAAGCAGCTCTAATTCTTCCGGAGAATAGACATAGCTAAGAAAATCATCACCGTATTTCTCAAACGACTTCTTCACTCGGTCTATCTCGAGAATGTCTGTGCCAAGGCTGATCATGTTCGCGGCCTATCTTGGTAAATGCGGTTTAGGCCTTCTTCGACAGTGATCTTCGCGTCGTATTGGAAGTCTTGAATCGCGTTTTGATGATTGTAGTAATGGTCTTGTGATAGTTGGCAGGCCAGAAAGCGAGTCATTCGCGGGTCATCTTTCATTCCGAAGGTTCGGTAAATGAATTCTAAGGTGGCTCCTATCGCATAAGCAGCCCACGAGGGTAGGCGCCTAGTGACGGGAGGCACGCCTTCGCGCTTCAAAATCTCTTGAATAAAATCCCACAGTTTCACGGGTTCATTCTGACCAAGAAAGTAAGCCTTGCCAGAAGTGACGCCGCTTTCTCGCAAGACATTCCCCGCTTGAATATGAGCTTCGGCTGCATTCTCCACATAGATGATGTCGACATCATTTTTTCCGCTGCCAACAATAGCAAGCTGGCCTTTTTTGGCTTTGCCCACGATGCGCGGGAAAATATGAGGATCTCCTGGTCCCCAAATAAGATGCGGTCTTAAGGCAACGGTTTTGAGTTCGGCGCTATTGCTAGAGAGAATCATTTTTTCTGCGAGCATCTTTGTCTGAGAGTAGTGAGACAGGTGCCTGTCTGGATACGGTATAGACTCGTCAACATTTCGGTGGGACTTCCCGTCGAATACCACGCTTGGAGAGCTGGTGTAAATGAGTCTCGAAACTCTGTTTGCCTTGCAAGCTTCTATGACGTTCTGAGTGCCGAGGACGTTAATGTCGTAATAGCTTTTCCATGGTCCCCATAACCCGGCGAGGGCTGCTACGTGGTAGACTTCGTCAATTCCCTCGAAGAGTGTTTTTAGAGAGCTAAGATCACGAATGTCTGCGACGACGGAATGAGCGCCAAGTTCTTCGACATGGAAATATGTGTGTCGTCCGATGACGGTGACCTCGTCACCACGTGCCACAAGTTTTTTAACAATTTCAAAACCAAGGAAGCCGCCGCCCCCTGTGACGAGAACTTTCATGAACGAGTTCCTTCTGAGTGACGCCCTAACTTTTTGCTGGCATCGATGGCGAGCAGGGAGCGGTTGATCTTGATGTTGTGTCTGACATCTGTAGGAAAATTTTTCACAAGCATAACATCTTTGATGGACTTCGTAGCGTCGTTTTCTTGAGCCTTTGACAATAGATGTTCTTTGAGTTGGTTCATTTTCTTGGAGTTTTTCCCTTCGATGAGAAGAATAGGCTTGTCGGAAGATTGGCTTGATGGCACACCGACGAGTGCAGTCCTAGACACACCCTCGACTTGATTGAAAATCGCTTCGAGTGCTGCAGGGTAGAGATCCACCTCGCCTTGTCTGATGCGGTGGTCTTTGCGGCCGCAGAACCAGAGCCTGCCATCGCTATCTAAATAGCCGAGATCTCCCATTCGATGCCAAAGATCTTGGGAAGATGCGGGAGCATTGTCTTCTTCGTCGCACAAAACCTTGGCCATTTCAGTCGCTTTGTGGTTGCCATAATATCTGGCCGTGACGATGGCGCCTTTGACGAGAATTTCTCCGATTGAGCCATGCGGCAATTCCTTCGCTTCAGAAATTTTGGAAATCGGAGCATCACTTACCGCAATGATTTTGATTTTAATTCCTTCAAGCGCTTTGCCCACGCAGCTACCTTGTCCTTGGCGCGTGCGTTCGTAGCATTGATCGATCAGTTCTCTATCCGAAATAAAAGTAAGGGGTAGCGCTTCTGTTGCACCGTAGGGCGTAAAGATATTTCCGTTCTCGCCGAGGACATTCTGCCAGCCGCGCACAAGCTTTTCTGAAACTGGAGCGCCAGCCATCAAGATTCGTCTGAGTTTTGGTAGAGTTTTGTTCGTCGGCAAGGCATAGTCCAAAACATTTTTCCAGATCGCGGGAGATCCTGCGGTATGAGTGACATTTTCCCTGAGCATCAAATCGTATAGCGCCTTGCCATCGCATTTTGCCGGTTTGGCAGGGTTCATGGAAGGAATAACGCTCGTGATGCCCCAAGCCGCACTGAACAATGCAAAAAGAGGAAAGGGCACGAGGTCGATTTCATCGTCTTGAATGTTGAAGGTTGATCGCAACATTTCTTGTTGCCTCCAAAGAATTCCAAAGGTGACTTCAACGCCTTTCGGAATGCCCGTGCTGCCACTGGTGAACAAAATCGCTGCAAGTTGTTGCGGCTCAACGGAGGCTATCAAATCAGAGAGAGATGATGGATTGGACTTTGCCTTGCGGAGTTGCTTGGCTCCTAATAAGAAAGCTAGAGGGCTGCTATTTGTCAGGCATAAAGAAACTTCTACATGTCTAAAATAGCGAGATTCAATTCTCTTCAAAACAAAGGCTAGGGGGATGCCGATCATCACTCTGCACTCCGACTGTTCGATGCACTTGAGCATGTTGGGCACGCTCATTCCCGGATCAATAAAAACTGGGACCGCTCCAATGCGAAACAAAGCGAATATCACAGGAACAAAATCCAGGCCTGGTCTTACAAAAGTGGCGACTCGATCGCCTGCTACGATCCCCGCTTCTAGAAAACAGCTCACATTGCGACGAGTCGCCTCTTCCATCTCTTTAAAAGTGAGTGATCTTTGATCTTCAAGAATCGTAGCAAGCTTGAGAGGATGCTTTAGAGCGTTCTCCGTCAGCAGGCTTGAAACATTCTTAAAATCACTAGTCGTCATGGGAGTTTAATTCTTGGGTTCACTGGCGGCCGGAATGGATTGGCGTAGAAATTGTTTCAGCGATCCAATGTAATCATCAAAACCGTCTTCGACGACATAATGCCCACTGTCTCTCAGTGGGAGCACGGTCGCCTTAGGGAATTTCGATTTCCAAGTTTTAAGGAAACTTATATCAAAGCACCAATCTTTCTCTCCCCAGATGATGAGCATGGGGTGATCGATAAACTGGCTGAGGCCTTCCTCCACTTTGTTCAGAGTCGGACGAGTCGGGTGTCCCGCTTCCATGGGGATGTCTTGCACGAATTCAAATGTGGCTCTTCGGTTTTTGAAGCTATTGTAGGGCGCCACATACGCTTTACGTAGTTCTTTGGAGAAGCCCTTGTGTGTGGCCATGTGCACGGCCGCTCCAGCAAAAGCATTGAAGCCTTGAATCGCTAGCTTGCCAAACACGGGCCAGCGGCACATTGCGATTCGCTTTGGAATATTCGAGCTGAAGAAGGCGGCTGAATTAAAAACCACAAGAGACTGAACGTTGGCAGGTGCTTTCTCAGCAAGTCCCATTCCAATAGCTCCACCCCAGTCGTGAACAAACAAAGAGTATTGCTTGAGCTCCAATTGCTCAACGAGGTTCCAGGCATCTTCAATACGTTGCTCAAGGGTAAAGTTGTAGTCAGATGGTTTGTCGGAGAGTCCACAGCCGATATGGTCGATCGCGATGACTCGGTACTTTGATTTTAACTCTTCAACTAGTTTTCTCCAGTAGATCGACCAACTAGGGTTGCCGTGAACCATGATGATGACGGGGCCGCTGCCTTCGTCAACATAGTGCATGCGATGACCGTTCACATTTTTGTAATGACTTTTAAAAGGATAAAATTCCCCTAGCTCTTTGGCGAGAGGGTTGGGTTCAGTTTGATTGTTTGTTGAAGTTGTTAGCATCGTTTCATTACCACTTTAGTTTAACCATCATGGAGACGAGGCCACTGCCAATACCCATGAGTAAGACGTTGTCATTTTTTTTCAGTCGTCCCGCCTCGCTAGCGAGAAAAAGAGTTGAGCCTATGGACGCTGATCCCATATTCCCAAGAAAAGGATAAGTTTTAAAATCTTTGGACTCGTCTAACTCGAGTGCGTGAAAGAGTTGTTTTGAGTGAGCCGAGCCCACTTGGTGTGTGATGAAATGATCAATATTAGTGTGGTCGAGGCCAAAGGCTTCTTTGGATTTCATAAAGCATCTCGAGGCTAGGGCAATGCCTGCTTCAAGCATGGCTTCGCTGTCCGTGTTCATGATGACATTGGATGTGGTGGCTTCATCCTCTGAAACACCGCCTTGGCAAAGGTTGTGATACTGGGAGGCTGACTGCGTGAGAGCGCCGCAAAATTGTGGGCCTTTGACCACATCTTCCGAATTCTTTGCAGCCAATTCTTTTGAGCAAAGAATCGCAGCTACTCCGCCACTACCAATGGTAAGAGAGGCAAAACTTCCTTTGATGGATTTTCTTGTGAGTTCAGTATTGGAATTGAGGTGCTCGATGGTCGATTCGACAAGGGCTCTGCCGTCCTCGCCGCTAACGACGAGTCCAGCCTCTATTTGGCCGAGCTCAATCATATTGGCGACTTGAAGCATCCCGTTCAAAAATCCCAGACACGCATTGGATAAATCGAAGATCTGGCAATCTTCGCTCAGTCCTAGTTTGTGGTGAACGACAGTGGCGGTAGCGGGCTCGAGGAAATCCCTGCACACAGACGTATGAATGAGACATCCGATCTTTGAACGATCGATAGAGGTTTTCTTAAAAACATTCTCCGCCGCTTCAACGCTCAGGTCGCTTGGTTTCACGCCTGGCGCGCAAAGTCTGCGTTCTTTGATGCCCGTCATCAGCTCAAGTCTACCCTCAGGGAGACTGAGTCTATTATATAGAGGCTTGAGCTGGTGTTCGATCTCTTCTGAGCTCACAACTCTGGGGGGCTGTGCGATGGCAAGCGAATCCATAAAGACATTTTTGAATTGCGAAGGTCGTTTTGGCTGCGTCATATAATGATGTTGTCTCTTCACGAATATTGTAAACTTCACATATTTGTGAAATATCATAAATATGAGAAACCCCAAGGTCTTGCAACCTGAAATAAAAAACTCTCACATTTGTTTTGAGCGCTTCCTTCAGACAGTTGGCTTCAAGCGCATCGAGGGATCCTTGTATGGCTTCCTCATTCTCACAGATGAGCCTGTGACCTTGGCCGAAATCCACGAGCGCCTCCAAATTTCTCAGGGCGCCGCATCACAGGCTTTGAAGTCGCTTTCTCAGTGGGGTGCGGTGGAGTCCGAATGGAGTTCTGAAAAAAGAGCTCAGGTTCACCATGCCGCTGAAGACAGTTTGAAAATTGTGACAACGATTTTTAAAAAACGTGAGCAGATGGCCATTCAAGAATTTAAAGCCAATGCTCATTCTACAATTGAGACCTTTGCGAAGATGGGTGAAAAGCCTGACTCCGCTCGTATGAGACGATTGGAATCCATCATTCTTACATGTGAAGCCGCGGAAGCCGTCATTTCATTTGTGGATTCGCTAAGTCAGATGGGCAACATGAAGAAATACCAGGGGGTGATTCGCACTTTGCCCAAGGCCTTCGATGCGATCCTTGCGGGAACGAAGGGCACTCAGTTTGTCGCATCCAAAATCAAAGAAAAGATTCGAAACGCTAGAGCTTAGGCTCGCGGTTTAACAGAGGAAAGCAGAATGGCACTTAAAGAAAGAATTGTAATCACTGGTGTTGGTCTAACGGCCCCTAATGGAAACGACCTCCAAACTTATAGACACGCTTTGCTCAACAACATCAGCGGTGTGGTGAAGTGGGAAACTCGTCATATGGGCGAAGTCCTAGCTGGAGTTTGTGATTTTGATGAAATGAAATATCAAAAACGCAAAGAGCGACGCCGTGGAACTCGTGCGGGATCTATCGCGATTTATTGTGGCAATGAAGCGCTGAAAGATGCTGATGTGATTTTGGAAGGTGTTGACGACGGCGATCCGCTGCGAAAGGAAATCGGAATCTACTTAGGCATTACTGAGCACGGTAACGTTGAAACTGAAAATGAGGTGTGGAATGTCGGGCAGTTCGACAACGATGTGAAGTTTTGGTCTCACCATCATAACCCTAGAACTGTCGCCAACAATCCAGCTGGAGAATTGAGTCTCAACACAGGAATCATCGGCCCTCATATGACTGTTGGGGCGGCCTGTGCTGCGGGAAACTATGCTTTGATCACGGCAGCTCAAAACTTGATGCTTGGTGATGTGAAGTATGCCCTTGCTGGAGGGATCTCTGAGTCCATTCATACCTTTGGAATCTTCGCGAGCTTCAATAGTCAAGGGGCCTTGGCTCACTTGAGCGAAGAACAGCCAGACCCCACTAAGGCGAGTCGCCCTTTCGACAAAGATCGCTCGGGAATTGTCTGCTCTGAAGGTGGATGTGTTTATGTTCTTGAAACGCTCTCTCACGCACTCGAGCGTGGCGCAAAAATTTATGGTGAGCTTGTTGGCTACGGTGTGAATACAGATTCAACGGACTTCGTTCTTCCCAACAGTGAGCGTCAAGCGGAATGCATGCGCATGGCTTTAGAGAAAGCTGACATGACTCCTGCTGACATCGACATCGTTAACGCTCATGCCACGGGCACACCCCTTGGAGACGCTCAAGAAGCCAAAGCGATTCATACCGTCTTTGGTGACTATCCGAATGTGAGAGTCAATGCGACTAAGGGTTTCATTGGACATTGCATGGGAGCTGCGGGGGCGTTGGAGCTCGCGGGCAATTTGCCAGCTTTTGATGATGGCTACATTCACCCTTCTATGAACTTCGAAGCCTTTGATGACACTTGCAAATTTGCAGGACTTGTCGCCGGTCAGCCAGAAAAGGCTGACTCCATAAACACGATTGCCAACATGTCGAGTGGCATGCTCGGCATCAACACCGTCATTATCGTAAAAAAATATCAATGAAGTAGTCCTGGCTAGTAGTAGCTGGGGTTTTTGGAAACCAGACTGTAACAAAAACGTAAACACAACTTATAGATTGTAAATCTAAAAACTATATAAGGTGAAAAGGAAAATATTATGAACCAAGACCAAATCCGCAACGAAGTTAAAGACATCATTTCTACCATTGCTCCGGACGAAGATTTGTCCGTTATGACAAATTCTGGCGTGATCCGCGAAGAAGTCGATCTCGACTCTATGGACTTTCTGGACATCATCATGGAACTTCGCAAGCGTCATAAAATTGAAGTTCCAGAAGAGGACTACAAATACTTCGCGACTCTTGATAGCTGCGCTGAGTATCTTGAGCCTAAGATGCAAAATTTAGAGATGAAAACTGCCAACTAAATATCGCATTTGAGCTACACAATGACAGATTCTTCTACCACCTACGATACGGTCATCATCGGCGCGGGAATGTCGGGCTTTGGCGCGGGTATTCGCCTAGCGATGTATGACAAGAAGGTGTGCCTGCTTGAGCAGCATTCTGTCTGGGGTGGATTGAATTCGTTTTATCGGCAGGGGGGTCGACAGTTTGATGTGGGCCTCCATGCTATGACTAACTTCGCACCGAAGGGACAAAAGCGTGGGCCCCTGCCGACGATCTTGCGGCAACTGCGCTTGAAGTGGGAAGATTTTGATTTGCATGAACAAATGCAGTCAAAGATCACCTTTCCAGATAAGCAACTTCGATTCACAAATGATGTGGAGTTTTTGAAGGCTTCTGTAAAAGACCAATTCCCGGAGCATGTCGATGCCTTCACAAAGCTTTGTCATATGGTCGAAACGCATGAC
>Ga0100403_1001846_pt1 | contig 18077 bp, 17 predicted proteins | sample CryGeymet201501t_FD_83663 | JGI IMG/M metagenome (GOLD analysis project Ga0100403, IMG submission 83663) | Groundwater microbial communities from Crystal Geyser aquifers in Utah, USA - Crystal Geyser metaG 2015-01t | ecosystem: Environmental > Aquatic > Deep subsurface > Groundwater | place...
AGAATTAGGAATTCACGATTTTATCATATTAGAAAAGTCTCCTTTTTATGGTGGCCTGGCCACTAGTTTTGTCGATGAACAAGGATTTACTTGGGATATTGGTGGTCACGTCCAATTTTCCCATTATCCCTATTTTGATAAAGCAATGGACGTCGCCTTAGGTGCTGATGGCTGGCTTGATCATCAACGAGAATCCTGGGTCTGGATGCACAATCGCTTTATTCCCTATCCCTTTCAAAATAATATCCACCGACTGCCCACAGAAATTCGCGATGAATGTTTAAATGAATTAAAAAATAATCCTCAAAGAGAAATAAAAAGTTTCCATGACTGGATCCTTAATCAATTTGGTGCCGGAATCGCTCGCCACTTTCTCTTGCCCTATAATTTTAAAGTCTGGGCCTATGAACCTCATCAGATGAATAGCTCTTGGGTTGGCGAAAGAGTTAGCACCATTGATATCAAGCGGATTGAAGAAAATATTAAACTCAGTCGAGATGATGTTTCTTGGGGCCCAAACAACATGTTTCGCTTTCCCAAATCTGGCGGTACAGGTGCTATTTGGAAATCGTTAAGTCAGAAAATTGGTTTAGACAAAATTCACCTAAATACTGCTGTCGAAAGCATTCATGCTCAAGACAAAGTCATTAAGACCGCGAACGGAAAAGAAATTGAATATGAACATATTCTTTCAACGATGCCCTTAGACAATCTCACCAAGAAAATAGTGGGGCTCGATCAAAGAATTGTCAAAGAAGCTGCTAACTTTAAATATTCATCAACTCATGTCATCGGAATAGGTATCAAGGGGCAACCTCATCACGAGCTCTCATCTAAGTGTTGGATGTACTTCCCTGAAAACAATTGTCCTTTTTACAGAGTGACTCTCTTTTCGAAGTATAGTCCTCAAAATGTTCCGTCTAAGGGCGGCCCCTATTTTTCACTAATGGTTGAAGTAAGTGAATCTCATTTTAAGAAAGTTCGTCGTGATTCATTAGTGGATGAGGTGGTGCAAGGGCTTATCAATACCAAACTTATTTCTAATCAAGATCAAATCGTTTCAAAATGGCAATACTTTGCTGAACATGGTTACCCTACTCCTTTCCTTGATCGAGATGCTCGCTTAAAAAAAATTATTCCACAATTAGATGATCTTAATATTTTTTCTCGAGGCAGATTTGGCGGTTGGAAGTACGAGGTAAGTAATCAAGACCATTCCTTCATGCAAGGAGTGGAATGGGTAAACAGAATGCTAAATGATGAAAAGGAGCAGACCTTTCAAGTATGAGAACAATTGAAAGAAAAGTGACTTTACCTTTCATTTTGTGGACCCTTTTTGCTTTGGGACTCGGAGTTTTTCTGCGCTATCACAATCTTGATGTGCGACCTTTTCATCATGATGAATCTCTTCATGCCTCCTACGGTCTTTATTATTTCACCGATGCTAAAAATCTTTTTTATCGTTATGACCCGATGTTGCACGGGCCACTTCTTTATAATCTTCTTCCTTGGTCTTATCATTTTTTTGGAATTTCCAAATGGAGTGCGCGCTTTCTCACTATGCTTTTCTCCATTGTTCCGCTCATTGCCCCACTCTTTTTTCGCCAAAAGCTGGGAAATAGAAGAACAGTTGAGATCATACTTTTTCTAGCTCTATCCCCTTCACTCATTTATTGGGGACGCTTTTTACGACATGACCTTTTAATGCTGGCTTTTACATGTACCTTGGCCATATCAACCGTACTTATTCACGATTGGTCACGCCAACTTCTTTTCTGGGGTTCATTAGGCTTAGCTTTTTGTGTTAAAGAAAATAGTTATGTTCATCTGTTGCTATTATTTATCTTTCTTATATATGAATTCATCATCTCTTCAAAGAAATCGGCCGAACCATATTTAACCAGAATATTTCCTTGGTTTTCAAGCGCTCCCATCCCGCTTGTGTTTGGAATCATTTTAGCAATTACATCCTTCACTTATTTTTATTCTGCCGGTTACGTTTATCCTGATGGAATTCTTGATGGGCTTTATCGAAAAAGTCTGACTTACTGGGCCCAACAGCACCATCAAGAGAGAATATCAGGCCCTTTTTCCTACTCATTCCTCTTTTTAAGTTGGTATGAAATCCCCCTTCTTTTTCTAATGGTCATTTACTATATCCACAATTTTTTCGCATCAAATTTGAAAACGAGACTCATTTATTTGTTAGTTGTTATACTTGGAGCACTAACCCATTGGGGCATAGAACATCATTTTTCAAGAGAGTTTCTTTCTACTTGGCTCAAGCTCAAAATCCCACTTGATGCCTATCTGTTTTGGATTTTTCTCATTTCAGGAATTGGATTTACCACAAAACATTTGCTTGATAGAAGACAAGATTTAGCGCTCCTGTGCTATTCCTTCTTCTCCTTACTTTTTACTTATTCATATCTTGGAGAAAAAGTACCGTGGCTTACTATGTACTTTATCGTTGCAGGTTATATTTATTTCTGGATGTATATCAGGCAACTCATCGGCCGTTGGCCATCATCGATTGCGATGGTCATCTTTCTCTCTGTCAATCTTCTGCTTTCCATTCAAATCAATTACCTTGATTCACATCAAGCACAGGAATTAATTTCTCAAGTACACACTAGTAAGAGTTATGAAGATCTTTCACTTAAACTTGCCAACGAACTTGAAACCTCTCATAGTTCTTTACTAGCACTAGACAGTAATACTTGGCCTCTGACTTGGTTTATGTATGGAAAAGAAGGCTACGTTTTCAATCCTGATGTTCGAGACGCAAGCAACTATCAACACTTACTAGTCGATCTCCCCGATCTAGAGTGGGAGCAAAAACTTTCGCCAACCCACGCCCGTGAAATTATTCCTCTTCGCTATTGGTGGTGGCCAGAATTTGATAAAATGACTTTTAAAAATTATTTTTCGTACTTATTCACAAGAAAAGGTTGGAATCCCAACGGACAGAAATTTATATCACACTATTATTTAAGACCGACTACTGAACAGTAAGAAAGTACTGGCTCTTTGATTGACCTTTTTCTTTATTAACTTGAACACCTTGATTAATATCCAAAAGTCTCCCATTTCTTTCGAATTGCTCAACAATATCGCCAAGATCAATCTGTTGACCAGAGGAGACTGTGAGAGAAGTCGCAACTGACCCCTTTGACTGAGCAATTGAAACATCGACTTGGAATTGACGTCCGCGCGGAAAACAAGAGATTTCGACATCTCTATCATTAACTCTTAATCTTCCCGTTCTTCCTTTGGTTAAGACCATTCTCATTTTTGAAGAACTCGTTTCATTAGTATTTGTTTGTCTCACAATATTTTTGGATCCGACTCCGTACTGATTGCCTTGAGAAGTACCAATTCCTTTTTGTTCAATCTCTATATTGCAATGAGAATCAGGAATCATTGGAGCTGGTTCATCAAATCCCGAAAAAATATTTCGCTTACTCACTTTACCTGGAAAAACTCTTCTTAAGTATTTGTCAAAAAGCTCTATTCTTGATTCGGAAACAGTCACCTCAAGACAATGAGGGCCACGTCGCATATCGATCTGATCATTTTGAGTAGCGATAGTAGATAACTCACCTTTTGCTTTTTCGAGAGAAATCTCTCTATCAAAACAGAAGTTCACTGTTTCAGCATTTACTATCATAGTCAGCATGAGAAATTTAAAAAACATTATTTTTGCTCTGGTAAATGCTTATCCCCAATTTGACTCTCTGAAAATTGATCCATATTTTCAAATTGACAAAAATCGAGGGCCGTTTGAAATTGAAAATGACTTGGAAGCTTTATTCCTTGTTTCTCTGCCCTTTCACATGAACAGGCCAAATCTTTCATGAACTGGAAAAACTTATGACTTGTTTCTGAGCTCATGAGATGTTCCATTTGACAGGAATCTTTCTCAGCCAGTTCTTCACCAACTCCTACGAAATCTCTCAAAAAGTAATAGAGCAAAGTGCGTGATGATAAAATGCGATGAACTTCGTCATGCCCAGAAGCAGTTAAAAGTAAAAACTTAGAATCTTCTTCTTCAATCACAAGCTCTTTCTTTTTTAAATTATTAATGGCCGTTGAAACACTGCCCTTTGTGAGCTTAAGATCTTTTGCAATGTCGGTTACGCGAGCATAACCTTTGGACTCTCGTAGTTTATGAATGGTTAGCAAGTAATGAACCATGGAATGAGAGAGAAGATCTTCGTGATGATTTTGATGTTTATTTGTCATAAATGAAGTTCTAAAGCATCTTGTCATAGTCGTCAAATTAGAGTTTGACAGTGTCAAACCGCCAACCTTTGGACCCAGTTTTCAACTACTTGAAATTACAAAGATTAAAGTATAACCACTTAACATTATGAGTCATCACAAGTTGCATTTCTTGCTTACTAGGCCATAAATCAAGCAGATGCTAAAATAAAGAAGACTGAATCAAAGAGGTTTCGCCTTGCATAAGCATAAGTTTTTTATCCTCATTTTGTGCCTATTTTCTCAACTCGCTTGGGCCCAAGTTGTTCGTCATGATGTCTCAGAAGAAACAAAAGATGATCCCAAAAATCCAACCAATATGGATATGACCGATCAAGAAAGATACGAAACCAAAACATTTATCCACGAAGGTCTTTCACAAAGAACCATGCAAGAAGAATGTGCCAAACTCGATGACCCCAATGCCTGTCAAGGCCAGGGCCGTACCAAGTTTATGGGTGTTGATAGCCAGTTGTTTAAAATGCTTTCGAGTATGTATGCCTTGATCGTTGGTAACATTGGAAGCGGATTTGACAAGAAACCTCCTGATGGCAAAGCCGAATGGGACAAAGACACACCTAAGGATGAAAAAACTCAAAAAGATTATTGCGCTTATGTCGCCATGGGAACCGAGATGGCCGGACAAGTGATGCAGCAAATGCAGCAGTCCAATATTAGCGGTGTCAATAAACCCGGAGAAAACGTTCAAAAGACTTTGCTCTATAAAGCTGCCGCTTCTCACCGAGCGAAGGCCCAGACATCGACTATAGCAGCTGTTGGCTGGGGCGGAACCTTAGGTTGTTATGTCTACATGGGAACGATGGGTGGAATTTCTCCGACGACAAGCTATTGGGTTAAGCTCGCTGGGGCTGGTCTGATGACTTCGTTTTATATGAGTGAAATCAAAAAGAATAATGAGTATGCAGACGAGATCAAAGGGATTGCCGATAAACTTCCAGGAGCTGGGGATTGTAATAAGATCACGGAGACTGAGTGTTATTGTGCCCAACCAGAAACAATGTATGACACTTCTGCCTGCGCTCCTTTCCTTGGAAATAATAAAATCGGACAAGAATCAATTCGCATGACCTGTGTTGATAACCAACTCAAGGCAGATCCAAAATGTCGATGCTTAGGTTCGAATACATGTTTTGATAAAGAGTTCGTCTCTATGGTTGGCGGAACAAATTTTGGTAATGCTTTCTTGGGATCACCTGATGGCGATGCTTTTAAAGCACTCACCCGTGGAGAACTCAAAAATGGAAAGACGACGCTTGCAACTGCTGGGCAAAAGGCGGCAAGAAACAAATCAAGAATGCAGGAAGCTGCTAATCAACTAGGTTTAACATCACCTTCTGTTCCATCTAGTAAAGCTGGTCTTGTCAGCGAACTTGAAAACCTGGGTCTTCCATCTAGCTTTGCCAAAACATTGGCCGCTGCGAATCTCAATGTTCCTGGTGCTGGTAAATACCTTGCAAAATTTCAAGACGCTGGAAAAATTTCACCCTATTACTCTTCATACTCAGGTTCGGGGTCAGGAGTAAAGACTGTTCATTTCTCAGGCGGAAATAATTATGGACGCAAAGGGAGCTCTTCATCTGGTTTTGATAATCCCTTTAATAAATTGAAGCAAAAATCGAGTGGCAGCAGTATTAAATCTTTAGACTTTGCTGAAAAAGCAGCGCAAGAAGCACAAATCAATAAAGATAAATCAAGACCAATATTTGAAATAATTTCTCGCCGTTACCAAATCACAGGACTGAGAAGATTAAGTATTGAATAATAATTTTGCGAAACCAAGGATGGTTTTATGGAACGAAAAATACCAGCACTCTTTTTTGATGGCGAATGTCCAATGTGTACTCGCTTCAAGCAAACTCTCGAAAGAGCAGAGGGCTTTGAAAATCTTTCTTACTTTGATGTAAACTCACCTTTAACTTACGAACTCTTTAAAGAATTAGATCCAGACGCTTGTCTTGATGAAGTGCATGTCATAGGCGATGAAGGTGCAATTTATCGTGGTCTAGAGGCCATAGAATGGCTTTTAAAACTCAATCCGAAGGTCACTCAATGGACATGGCTACTTGATAGTAGAATGGGTCAAAAAGCAGTGGATTACTTCTACAAAACGACCAACAAGCTACGCAAGGATTTGATAAAACGTTGTCTCGGGTGTAATAGTAGACACAATAATAATCTCTAATTTTTTTTATTGGAGCAACCTTGCTGCCTTTTCATCAGACGCTCATCATCATTCCGACGTATAATGAAATCGATAATATTGAGAAAATGATCACAACTTTGTTTGATCTTTATCCAGCTCTATCACTACTGATTATTGAAGATGGCTCTCCTGATGGAACTGCCGATATTGTCAAAAAATTTCAAGCCCAATTTCCAAATAATCTCTTTATGATTGAGCGTAAAGGAAAACTGGGTTTAGGCACAGCTTACGTGACAGGTTTTAAGTGGGCCCTAGAACGTAAATATGAATTCGTGTTTGAAATGGATTGTGATTTTTCACATGACCCAAATCAAATTCCTGATTTACTGACAGCAGCTCAAGCAAATGATCTCGTGATTGGCTCACGTTATATTGACGGCATTCGCATCATCAACTGGCCTTTTAAAAGACTTCTTTTGTCCTATCTCGCCTCTATATACACACGTTTTGTGACAAGTATTCCCGTTTACGATACGACGGGAGGCTTTAAATGCTTTAACCGCAAAGCTCTTCAATCAATCAATCTCGATGATATCATCTCGAGTGGTTACATCTTCCAACTAGAACTCAATTACAAAGTTTGGAGTCGCGGACTCAATGTCAAAGAAGTTCCAATTATCTTTTATGAAAGAAGAGATGGTCAGTCTAAAATGGCCGGTGGAATTATTTTTGAAGCGCTCTTCGCCGTCTTACGATTGCGGTGGCGTCGGCTCGTGAATCGGCTTTAATTTACGACTAAAGAATTCTCGATTATACGGCTCGAAAATCATCAGAATAAAAATCCAAATTCCGCCGAACTCTAATATTTCACCTTTCTTAGGACTGGGAATCGTCTTGGCAATAATGGCCAACAAAATATAAGCAATAATGTGGTAAAGCTTAGGAACAGGAATGGCAAAACCATCAGCAAAATCTTTTAGTTTCTTCATTTTTTTATAAAGAACTGGAAGAAAAAGAAAATAGAAAGCAATGCAGATACCTAACAAAGAGCCAAAAATAACACGGTTAACTTTAAACTCTCCAAATTTTAAATTGTGAAGATTAAATTCACCTTGAGTATTGTGGACCAAAAACCACTCTGGAGTTTTAAAATCAAAAACTCTCTGGCCCCATGAAATTTCTTCAGCGGCTCCAAAAAAGAAGATAAAGGCCAACAGCCCTAGCCCAACTAAGAATGTCCAATTGCGAAAAGGTTTGAGAATGATCATTCGATACAAACAAATAAGAAATCCAAAAAAGAGTCCGATGAACTGAAGCCATTCAATAAAGGAATCTTCGCGAACAAAAGTTCCTTCAAAATAGAGAAGATCTGTACGAGCATGATATTGACCTAAGATCGCCAAAGTAAAAATGAAAACGTAGCCTAGAATTTCAAGTTTTTTACGTGGAAGCACCATTAGAGGGCCTCTCCTAAATCATTAAACTTTGCAACTCGCTCGGCATGTCTGCCTTTTTCAAATTCAGACAAAAGCCAGGCTTTAGAAATCGTCTCAAGCTCGGCTTGGGTATTGATTCTGGCACCAAGACATAAGATATTAGCGTTATTGTGTTGCTTTGATAGCTCTGCTTCTTTTGCCGTTCGACAAAGAGCTGCTCGAATATTTTTATAGCGATTGGCCGCAATCGACATTCCAATTCCAGAACCACAAAGAAGTATGCCTAGTCCTTTTTCATGTTGGACATTTTTACAAACTTCACGGGCGAAATCTGGATAATCAACTCGGTCGGCTGAATGAGGTCCAAGATCTTGGACCTCATGGCCTAGTTTTGTTAGAAATTTTATGAGCTCAACTTTTTCAAGGTAAGCCGCGTGATCACAAGCAACGAAAAGCTTTGCCATCACAATCCCCTTTTATTAGTAACGGTAATGATCTGGCTTAAATGGTCCAGTTGCCTTAACACCAAGGTAATCAGCTTGAGCTGGAGTTAATTTATCCAATCTCACGCCAATTTTTGCAAGGTGAAGTTCCGCTACTTTTTCATCAAGATGCTTTGGAAGCATATAAACTTTATTTTCATAATTTTTATAGTTATTCCAAATCTCAAGTTGCGCCATCACTTGGTTAGTGAATGAGTTACTCATCACGAATGATGGGTGACCAGTTCCGCAACCTAAATTCACGAGACGACCTTCAGCAAGTACGATCACGCGTTTGCCGTTAGGGTAAACATACATATCAACTTGAGGCTTGATATTTACTTTTTTAATCTCAGGGTGATTGTTTAAGTGAGAGATTTGAATTTCTGAATCGAAGTGACCGATGTTACAAACAATCGCTCCGTCTTTCATACTGTCTAAGTGCTTTGAAGTGATCACATCCACACATCCAGTTGATGTTACGAAGATGTCTCCACGTTTAGCAGCTTCGTCCATAGGAATAACTTCATATCCTTCCATTGCTGCTTGAAGAGCACAGATAGGATCAATTTCAGTTACGATAACTCGTCCGCCCATTCCCGCGAGAGAAGCAGCTGAACCTTTACCAACATCACCGAAACCAGCAACAACACAAACTTTACCAGAGATCATCACGTCAGTGGCGCGCTTAATACCGTCAACCAATGATTCACGACAGCCGTAGAGGTTATCAAACTTTGATTTAGTTACAGAGTCGTTAACATTGATAGCTGGCATTGGAAGAGTGCCTTTCTTGACTCTTTCATAAAGACGGTGAACGCCTGTTGTTGTTTCTTCCGATAATCCTCTGATCTCTTTCACTAATTGTGGAAATTGATCGAGAACCATATTGGTTAAATCACCACCATCATCAAGAATCATGTTCAGTGGTTTTCCGTCTGCCCAATAAAGAGTTTTTTCAATACACCAGTTAAACTCTTCTTCTGTCATGCCTTTCCAAGCAAATACTGGAATTCCAGCAGCAGCAATAGCAGCGGCAGCGTGATCTTGAGTTGAAAAAATATTACATGAAGACCATCTTATTGTTGCTCCAAGCTCAACCAAAGTTTCGATCAACACAGCAGTTTGGATTGTCATGTGAAGACAACCAGCGATGCGCGCATCTTTCAATGGCTTCTTTGGTCCGTATTCTTTACGAAGCGCCATAAGTCCTGGCATTTCGCTTTCAGCGATTTCTATTTCTTTACGCCCCCAATCTGCTAGGGACATATCTTTAACTTTATAATCGGTAAAACTCATGAAGCCTCCTCATAGCGCAGTGAAACAATTAGTTCTTAAAAAACACCAGACTATAGCAAGAGTGTTGTCACAATCCAACTATTGTTCGCCTAAAGAGAGAAAACATCGAAGCTTTTATGACCCATTTGGGGCACAAATGGTGAGGCAAGGATCGCCTGAGCTCCAGAATCTTTAGCGGCCTTCATTCCATTGACTGAATCTTCGAAGATTGCGGTCACTTCGGGACTTTTCTTCATGCGATGCATAGCTAAAAGATAAGGATCGGGATGAGGTTTAGTGCGTTCGGTTTGATTGCGCCCGAGCCAAAATTCAAAGTAATCAATTAATTCAAACGCTTTTAAAGTAGCATACACAACGATGTCTTCACTGGCTGAAACCACCGCCATCTTCTTCTTTAGCGACTTTATATTTTCTAAAAAAGAGACGATTCCTGGTGCAAGATATTGCTTAAAATGCGACGCTGAAAGTTTGCCAAACTCTTCGACCAGTTGATGATTTTTGGCCTCAATAATTTTATTAATCTCGTGATCATCCATGTCGGGATAGAGTTCTTTCAAAACCAAATAATCTGTCATGCCTGCAAAATGCTCTACTTGACCACTAAAATCAATTGGCAAGCCTTTTGCGTTCAGCACATTTTTCATCGCCAACATATGAAAGGGCTCAGTGTTAACCAGAGTTCCATCCATATCAAAAAGAAAAAGGTCTATATGGCTCAAATCAGTTTTCATTCAAGAAGTATAAAGTCTTTCTTTCTAAACTCAAACATTTTATGATGGGCCATGGGTGACTATACAAAGCTGACGCAAGATCAATTGCAGGAAATTCTACAACATTACGATATTGGAGACTTAGTCCAATTCAAGCCTTTGTCGCTTGGAATATCGAATTCCAATTATCGACTAGAAACAAATCGAGATACTTTTTTACTTAAAGTTTCTAACGACAAAAATAAAATTCAAATCCAACAGGAAATGGATATTTTATCGGCGTTGAAAAAAAAGGGATTCCCTTATTCAATTGCTCCGCTTTCAACGAAGTTAAAAAAAACAGTTTATGAAATAAAGAATTTGCACGGAGTCCTTTTTCCTTTTGTTCAAGGAATCCCACCAGGACCTACTGACAGCACGTGTATGGAAATTGGAAAAGGTATTGCCACTCTTCACTCCATTGAATGGAGTGATGGAGAGATGTTATCGATAAGAAAACACGATGAGGTTGGCTTTCCCGTTAATGTCATTAATAAGTATGCCCAGTCTGAAATCTGCCCTCCTGATTTTCGCGAATCTTTTTTTACCCTTTTCCCAGATGGCCTTAGGGCCTATAGAGAAACCGAATTCAAAAGTGGCTTGGTCCACGGGGACCTTTATTACGACAATACCCTATTCGATCAAAATCATTTAAAGGCCATTTTGGACTTTGAACAGGCCGGAATTGATCAATTGGTCTTCGATTTAGGTATTTGTATCTCTGGAACCTGCCTTGAAAAGGGAAGAATTCACCCAGCCCTCATTGATTCATTGTTAGAAGGCTACCAATCTGTTAGACCTCTCCCAACCGAAGAACGTGCCCATTTGAAAGAAGCTATTTTGCTTGGGCTTTACTCCATTGCTTTATGGAGAATTAAACGCTTTAAGGAAGGCGCGCTTGACCGGAAGATGGCCAATTCCTACCAAGATTTGCTAAACAGGGCCTTAAGTTTTTTTGATATGGAGTGGGCATGAACCGATACTTTGCCTCTTGTCCCATGGGGCTCGAGACGCTTTTAAATGAAGAAGCCAAAAATTTTAATCTCAATCCTTTTCCTGGCCGAGGTGGCGTTCATCTTAAAGGTGAATGGGAAAGTGTATACAAATTCATGTTATGGACTCGGATAGCAAGTCGAATTTTTTTAAACGTCACTGAATTTGAAATCACAAACGAAAAAGAAATCGTCAAAAAAGTTTCTGACTTCGCCTGGGAAGAATGGTTTATGAGAGATCAAACTCTTAAGATTACCACTCTTTTGGACAAAGAAGCTCAAGGAGCCTTTCGCAATAGTATCTATCTTTCTCAGTTAACCAAAGATGGAATGTGTGATCGCTTGAGAGACAAATGGGGCGAGAGACCTAATATTGAACTTCAATCTCCTGACATGTCGTTCCTCCTTCGCATTGAAAAAACGCCAAAGCCTGGTTATTGGAAGTGTACGCTTTCTCTCGATTTAGTTGGAATGCCTCTCCATCAAAGAGGTTATCGAGGCAAAGGTCACGAAGCTCCATTGCGAGAAAACCTCGCTGCTGGCTGTGTCATGCACACTGATTGGAATCGCACTGAAGTTTTGATGGATCCTTTTTGTGGATCGGGAACAATTTTGGTTGAAGCGGCACTGATTGGAGCAGGACTTCCTCCTTCTATTTTGCGCTTCACTCACGGATTTGCTTTTTTTAATCACGCTTACTTCAAAAGAAATACTAAGCAACATGAAGTGTGGATGAATTGTGTTGAAGAGATGAAAGATACTTTTAAGAAAAATAAAGTCATAGCTGATAGCTTGCAGCTTTATGGAAATGATATTGCTCCAAGAGCACTTGAGATGGTTGAAGAATCATTATTGAAACTGGGACTTTCTCCAAAGATTGTTACCCTTACTCGCCAAAAAGCTCAAACCCTTTCAGCTCCAAGTGAAAGTGGAATTATCGTCACCAATCCTCCATACGGAAAAAGAATGGAAGAAGTGGAAGAAGCTCAAGAGCTGATTCATGACTTTGGCGAAACCATGAAGCAAAACTTTAAAGGTTATCGGGCCTATCTCCTTCTTGGAGATCCCAATCTTCGCAAAAGCATTGCCCTCCAAACGTCGAGACGAATTGAACTACGAAATGGCGACATTGATAGCCGTCTGGTTCGTTATAATCTTTATTAATTTTGTTTTGGAAAGTTCTCTGCAATTTTCATAGCGAATGTTGGGCTAGAAAATTTGAGAAGAGAAACAGGGTTTGAAACCTTGTCGACATGTTTTGTACTTTGGCTAAAAAAGTATTGTGACACATCTGAATCTTTTAAAAAGACAGTATGCCCTTTTCCACCAAATTTTCTCGCTACAAAGTCTGAATCGAGAAAACAAATTTCACGAATCATAAAATTGCGACCGATATACATGATGATGCAATAGTCAGAGAGATCAACTAAACTTTTTCTAATTTTCACACCCTTTGGAGAGGTGACATCGTTCCATGCGACTTTAATCTCAACTCTTTTATCACCGATGTAAAAATCAAATCCTCTTTGCGAAGCCGACTTAGTTTGATTCAAGCCAAAAATACATTTGCTGTACCATTCACCTAATTGCACCGGAAGATTCTTGCTGTTTAAAAGGATATTTTGTTTTTTAAGAACATCATAAGATTTATGAGCGAGCTCTACGGCATCAAAGATGGCCTTATTATTAGGAAGCAAAAGAAGACTTATGTTCTTAGCAAATGAGCGCTTTAATTTTTGTGAAAATTGATACTCGTACCACTTATCAAAACCATTGAGATCGTACAGATCATACGAATCACAAACAAAGCCCTGAGACTTGAGTTCGTCTCCAGAATTTAAGAAATCCAATTTCTTGATGAGGTATTTCAAAGGAGCGAACTCGTTCTCGCTCTCACCCATTACAAAAAGTTCTTCTTTGTAGTAATCGGTGCTGCCGTGTTTCTCCTTTGAAAAGACCGAGATTTCCTCGAAAAGTCTTTTCAAATCCATTAAAACCCTAAAAATTTAAAAAACGTTAAAAGTATAATTGGTTAAATGCTAACACCTAAATTGTTAAAGCTCCATAACTGGTATTTCTTCAGATAATGAAAATCTTTTGACCAGTCCGTAATTTAAGCTCAACACATGACGACAGAAAAATCTGAAGTCATCAATTTTAGATTGAAGGTACTGCTTTTCCTCACCAGAAGCTCCGCTGATTGCCTTGTGCGCTATGGCCGCGTGTTCCATTAAAATCCAACTTGAAACAAGATGCCCGCAGTAGTTGAGGAAATCAGTTGCCTGAGACAAAACCAAATCAGTCTTATTGTTTTTTGCCCAATCGGCCATGCGGCCAACGATTCCTTGAGACTCTTTTAAAAAGTGAGCAATCATATCTTGCTCAGTACACCAATCAGCTTGTGCGTTATCTTTTAAGCTTTTGCTCATTCTCTCGCCGAGTGCAACAAAAGTTTTGCCACCATCTCTTAGAATTTTTCTCATAATAAAGTCGATACCTTGAATGGCGTTTGTTCCTTCATAAATGGTTGCAATTTTTCCATCGCGAACAAATTGTTCAATACCGTATTCAGAACAATAACCATATCCACCATGAATTTGAACAGCATCAACACAAACGTTAAAGCCTTCATCAGAACAGTAACTTTTACAAATAGGCACAAGCAGTGCCAATAGATTTTCATATTCAGGTTTCTTATGAGAAAGATCGAGAATATGAGCAGCAAATAAATTGAGCGCTCTTAAGCCGCGAGACTTCGCTCTGGTTTTTAATAATAATCTTTTCACGTCCATATGATGAACGATCTCAGTACCAAACTGGACACGCTCTTTGGCGTATTGTTCAGCAAGTTGATAAGAGAGAGCGGCCTGAGACTCCCCATGCATGGCCACTAACAAGCGAGCTTCATTCATCATGATAAACATATTGGCCATTCCATCGAATTCTTTACCGATCAGAAAGCCTTTGCATTCTCCGTCAGCTCCAAACGTTAATTCTGATGTGGCAGAACCATGAATTCCCATTTTCTCTTCAAGCTTAGTACACTTCACTCCATTGGCCGCAGCTGAACTACCGTCGGCATTGATATGATAACGAGGAACAACAAAAAGTGAGAGTCCTTTTGTTCCAGCAGGTGCGCCAGGTGTTCTTGCGAGAACCAGGTGAATAATATTTTGATAAAGATCATTTTCGCCGGATGAAATAAATATTTTCACGCCCTTCATCGAATACGAACCATCGGCCAATGGAGTCGCCGAGGTTTTACAAGCGCCAACATCTGAACCTGCGCCAGGCTCAGTTAAGCACATGGTGCCACCCCATCTTCCTTCCATCATTGGTGGAATAAAAAGATCTTTTTGTTTTTGATCACCAATTTGATTGATAACGTTCATCGCGCCTTCCGCTAATCCCGAATACATGGAAAATCCCATGTTGGCGCCACAGTAAATTGATGTACAAACAAAACTAACCGTATGAGGTGCTGGCATGCCACCAATGTCTTCTGGTTTACCGAGCGCAAACCAACCATTTTGATAATACTGCTCTAAAGCAGGTTTAAAACAAGCTGGAACTTTGACTCCATCACTCGTTAACTTAACGCCTTCGAGATCTCCAGCTTCACGAGTTGGCCAGATTTCGCTTTCAACAAATTTATTAAATTCTTCGACAATATCTTTTAAGTCTTGATCTTGAAAATCAGTTCCGTCAGAAACGTTGAGATAATCAAAAAGATTGAAGTAAACGTCACGGAGATCAGTTCTAAACTTGGCCATAAATTGTCCTTTGCTTGATTATTTTTAACTATTATACAATGAATTGCTTACTAAAGTTCATCAGCATTAAAATATTTTTCGTAAGCGTCATCTTCCAACTCTTCAAGTTTTGCTTTTTTGGGCTTTATGATTTGGGCCGCAATATCTTGATTCAGCTCCTTTGCACTGGCCAAGACTGTTTCGCTGGCCTTTTGATTCTCATCCTCGACCACAAAGCCCTTCCCAGCTTCGAGTTTCAGTCCTTTTGGCGGAATATACTGTCCATCTTCAGTTAGACTACCAATTTTTTTAGTAGCTGTATAAGCATTCAAGTTATCAATATAGGCAGACTCTCTTGCAGGAGGAACATAGACTCCTGAATCAATATCCACAAACCCACCAGGCCTTGGAGTATAGACTTCTTTTTTGGCATCAAATTTGGCTGTTTTAATGGGAGTTTCCGTCTTGGCCTTGTCGACCATTTCTTTAGTCGTTTTTGCGATTTGATCTTCGACAACTTTTTTATCAAATTTTTCTTCTGTAGCTCCCAACGTTTTATTCAATGTTAATTTGGCCACTTGCTCAGCAGCAATTGTCACAGGGGCTGTTGCATGGGCCAGATTATCAGAAACACCTGAGTACTCTCCCTTTTCAACCACGACACCTGATTTGTTAAGAAGTTTATCCATTTGTTGCGATTCAGTTTGCTCACCTTTTTTTTCGTCCTCCTTACTCACTTCTTTTGTCTTCTCAGGCATTTTCGCCATGGCGACTTTGCCTCTCAACGTAATTAGTGAAGTAATTTTTGATTCTGGATTATAAGTTGTTTGAAAAACGGTTCCTCTCACTCCCAGCGCAGCTGAACGAGTCTTAACCAGCATTTTTGAATCTTTCTTCTCCTTAGCTGCCTTTTCTACTTCAGCTTTAATCTTACCTGTTAACAAAGCTACAAATTGCTGATCAGTCTTCTCAATCTTATCAATGATAATTTTACTATTAGGTCCCAAAGTTACTTGGGTTCCATCTTCGTAAACTATAATGGCAAAGCTTTTATCTTGAGAAAGGAGTGAAGTATCTTTTGAGAGTGTATCTCCATCTTTCAGTTGTATGGCCTCTCTCATTCCAATCGAAAGTCTAGTAACTTCCCCTTTCACTTTTTTAACTTTAGCGATACTGGCAAAGGAAGACCAATTCAGTCCGAAGCAAATTGCTAAAGTGATAAGTTTTTTCATAGGCAAGTCCTTTAATCATTGGAATTTTTTTCGATCAATCTATAATGAGGATAATAACACTATGAACTCTTTTCAAGGATGAAGAAATGAACTCTCTTCGAGCTGCTCTTTTACTTTTAGCTTTTTCTATGAATGGCTTAGCTTTTGCCTCTGATTATCCTGAACTCAATGTCACTCCGAGAGCATCTGATCGTCTCAAAATTGAAGCTGATAGAGAATCTCAAAATAGACTTGGTTTTCAAGCGCCTATCACTGCATCTGCTCTCCTCACTTTAACTGCTGGGATTATGCAAGATGTAGATACGGCCAGTGACCCAGAAGAACGCTCTCCCCTTGTTGGGATCGTGGTTGGCGGATCCTGGCTCGCCCTCAATGCTTATATGTCTTATAGCTATCAGGGTTATCGTCGCGCTTATCAAGAAATAAAAGATATGCCCGCAAAATCTGAAAGAGAACAGTTAACACGTGAGCGCTTAGCCGAAGAGCAAATCAATCGTTTGGGAAGACTTGGCAAAACCATGAGATACCTCTCATTTGCAACTAACGGTGCAGCTTCACTCTACCTTCTTTCGAATTCAAAGAAAGATTCAAAGTCACAAATTATTGATGGGGTTGCCGCTGTTGGTTCTCTTCTTCCGATGCTCTTTAGCAATCAATGGGAAGATACTGCGAAGGAGCAAGAACTCTACAAAAGAAAAATCTTCTCTCCTGTGGCCAGCACTGGTCTTATGAGAGTTCCGGGAAAAGATCAAATCGTTCCAGGCGTTTTAGTTTCGTTTAATTTTTAACCGATCGGGATGCCATGGTTGCTGAAAAGGCCATGGCATCTGTATTTTTCATGCTCAAGCCTTTCTCTGAGATCGCAAATTTAAAAGCCAAAATATAATTATCAGCAGCACGAGACCCGTGGTCGAGAACTTTGATAGATTCATCAATCGCTTGTTTGAGTGGAATTTGAGGCCCTTTTGAATCGACAGTCATAAATTCAATCAGATCAACAAAAGCGCGAGCAATACTTGGTGCTTTGTCTTCGCCCTTAGGGATGATTTTTCCAATCATGTCACTGCAAGTTTTAAGAGAAAGATCAAGGCCTTTGCGATTAAGACAGAAATCAGAAAGCTCATTAAAATCGCTCATCACGCGGACATGATCACGTTCGAGTTCTACTGTAATTTTCTTCGCAAGAGCGAGGGCATCGCTGGCTGGAAGATCAAAGAATTTTTCTAAATAGATTCTTTTAAAAACACTTACAAAGTTTTCTGCTTCAGCATTACTCTTTACCGCCAAACGCTGACCTTCTTCGAGGGCCGTGGTGGTTGGGAGACTCGCCTTCACTAGCATATCCGTGGCCTTAATAAATCGAAGAGCAGAATCGGTGCATCCCTTTGATACGTTATCAGCAATCGATTGAAGACTTTTCTCTTCAAGTCCAAATTCTTTATGATCTCTTAAGAAATTTATAGTGGTGATATATTCTTTTGAAGTACTACAAGCATTTTGCCAGTAATCCTGGGCCATAAGTGGAGTTGATGATAATAGACTCGATAGGACGATGGCACACATTTTCATGAAACTTCTCCAATCACATTTTCTTGATGCTTTATTATGCCGTGAATGTGGATAGGAGAAAAGATGATATTAATTGACTGAACTACTTAAACGTAAAAAAGCCCTCCGGGGGAAGAGGGCTTTATTTGACAACTCACTA
>Ga0100403_1001847_pt1 | contig 18074 bp, 18 predicted proteins | sample CryGeymet201501t_FD_83663 | JGI IMG/M metagenome (GOLD analysis project Ga0100403, IMG submission 83663) | Groundwater microbial communities from Crystal Geyser aquifers in Utah, USA - Crystal Geyser metaG 2015-01t | ecosystem: Environmental > Aquatic > Deep subsurface > Groundwater | place...
GACCTCGGACGGAGGCTGAGACAGCGACGGGCACGAGCTGGACCCCTATAGGCTTTAGCGTTGTGGTGGTGAAGCTCTCATGCTGTCCAACAGCTCCTGAGGAGATAAAGGTGGCATCATCAGCAATCGCCTCGCCGATGTCCTCAAAGGCCCCGGCCATCGCTGTATCCGCCCCCTGCCCGCTTACCACGTTAGTCCCCACACGCAGGCCTATGGTCGAGGTGTCCGCAACGACGACCTCGGACGCCACGAAACCTGTGGCCCCCCTGGCTATCTCAACAGCGATGAGCTGAACAGCGTTGAGGACCGTGGTAGCCACGGTCTCTTGGAGAATGCCGTCTATGTAGAAGGAAATGGCCGTGCTCGTGATCTCAACGTCGAGGATCCCAGAATTGCCAGCGGGGCGGGGGGAGCCTGCCCCCACACCAGTGTCCTCTGCTATGAGGCGGAGGCCTGGGCTACGGTTGGAGATACCTGTCTTCGTCCCAGTCGAGGAGACGAGGGTCAAGCAGGGACGCTCGGTTGTATCGCCGTTGGCGTCGAGCCATATACGTGCGTGGAGCCATAGAGCCTGGGAGGCCCCGATGGTGACAGTAGAAGTCAGTGTACCCCGGTAGGTACCGGAGGTGCCGCTGATTTTTGGGCCTATGCGCGTGTAATCTGTATCAATCTCACCAGCGACCGTAGTGGTGTCCACGGTGCCGGTGGCGTTGAAAGACTGAGGCTCGGAAGCCGCAAAATAGAAAGCCATAGTTATCCGTCCATGGTGGTTGCGAGGGTGAAGGAGATGTTAGCGACTCCCTGCACGTTCGAGGGGGTGACAATGGAAATAAGGTCCCCAGCCGAAAGGCTGATCTCGGCGGCTGGGGTGTCCGACAGGAAGTAGGAAGAGCCCCCAGCCTCAAAGACTAGTGTTCCCACTCTGTTGACGCCTACCCGAAACTCAAAGGAGACCAGAGTCGATGGTGCCGTCCCCGCCCGGACCGAGGACCCAGCGAAACCTGCGGGGATAGTTAGAGCCTTTGTAGGAGCATAACTCAGGATCGTCACACCTGCCGGTGGGGTCCCACCGAAGTAGGAGGCTATATCAAAGTAGGAAGGGCCACTAGGGGCGCTAGCGGCTCCACCAGTGAACGGCACGAACTCAAGAGCACCTGGGGAGCCGTCTGCACGGTATAGCGTTCTGGCGTTGCTCAGGCCCTCTAGTGCTAGGACGAAGATCCCTGGGGACTGTTTCTCAGGTGTGTCGGCGTCTGTGGGGCGCGTGAGGGGCACGTCAGCACCGGCGTATAGCCAAATGCCGTTGTTGGCTGGGTTAGGCTGACCTAAGAGGAGAATACGGTCCCCAAGAGCGGCTGTCTCCCCGTCATAGGAGGCGGGCGCCGAGGTGGTACTGACAGCCGAGGAGGTGGCGAGCCGCACTGGGGCCTTCCACGGGGAGGTGCCTGATGCCGGGATGGTGGCGATCAGGTCGATCACGTCTTGCTTGAGTTGAGCTACAGTCGCAGCATCCTCGTCGATCAGCCCCTCTGAAGCGATAACGCGGGCCTCTAGGGCCTCCAGGCTGGCGACGATGTCCGAGATAAAGAGGCTGGTGGCCTCGTCCACAGGGACCTGAGCGAAAAAGGAGGAGGTCATCAGTATCTATCCGAAATCTCAGGGTACATGGAGGCGTTGATATTACCCATCTCCATCTCTTCCTGCTGCATGTCGATTTCCGCCCGCATTGCGTCGTAGATGGTCGCGAAGTTGGACTGGCGGTCGTCTTCAAAATATATGGCGGCAAAGATCAAGGCGGCGTACTTGACGAACTCGGGGGCGAAGATCAGCAAGGGGATGACATCGTCATCACTGACGATCTCCGGTGGGTCAGTGTAGCAGTAAACGGTCAGCTCCTCGCCCTCGTCCAGCGCCGGGTAGAAGATAAACTCCCTGCCCCTGCGGGTGTAGAAGCGCCTCTGGAACTGTGGGGTGAACTTAGTGCGTCCGAGCTTGCGGAACTCATCAGGTGGCAAATAGACGAACTCAGAGAGGGCGGTATCCTCGAAGTCGATCAGCTCAAGGAAGGTGACGGGCACGTCGATACGCCCATTGGCCTTGGCGACCTGGACTACCATGTTCTCCATCGAGGGAATCCGGAGGTTCCGGTGGATACGCGTGATGGCGTCGAGGAGGAACTGGTCCATGAGAGTGGACGTGCAGTCATCGCGGTTGAGAAGCTCAAGAGCCTCGGCGCGTAGCCGACCAAAGGTTCGTTGGGTCACTAGGGCCTCCTGCGGTGTGTTGAGGGTTAGACGAGTCGGCGGCGGGTGGCCAGGAAACGCTCAGCGTCTTCTGCCTGAAGCCAGCGGATGATCTCGGGTAGCTGGGCTTGGTCGAGGCGCTTGCCTTGGCGGTGCCACTTGTTGACTAAGGCCACCGGCAGGGAGGCCAGGTGTACCATGTCGCCCATCTTACCATGGACGCTTGCGTGGCGCTTGTCGTCGAGGTCCTGAAGGAAGCTGTCCGGGACGTGCTGGGACTGGAGGACACCGAAGTGGTCCGGGCCGTCGTCGAAGATGTTGGTCGTATGCTCGATGAAGTCGATGTTGCGGGCCTTCAGGGCGGAGCGAAAGCGCGCCTCATAGGCAGTGCGTTCTTGGTTGATCGTCATAGGTGGGTCTTTCCTTAGGGGATGCGCGCGGATACGGAGGAGCTACAAGGGGGTAGTAATAGAAACCTTGACGCCCCTCCGTGTGTCCTAGTTAGGCCAGTAGGCCTTAGGTGGCGTCAACGCCGATACCGGTCAGAACACCTGAGCATTTGTAGTTCCGGTGTTTGAGACCGTACTCGCCGAGCATTTGGTACTTCTCGGCGTCGCCCGTCTTCGCGAGCTTGGTCCGTGTCCACGGGCGAAGGGAGACCAGGGAGAACATCGCCGGATCGAAGAGGATAGCGGTGCCGAACTGGTCAGCAGTCGTATCAGCGTCAACGTCAGGCTGGATTTGCTCCTCAGGGGAGGCAGCCCCATCAGCGATGTAGGCCTGGAGGAAGCGGTTTAGGTAGACTTTGACCTCGCCGAAAGGCGAGACGTAGAGGTCCACAGCGTTCACTACCTTCTTCGTATGGCCGAAGTCCCGCTCCCGGCCCGCAGAAGCGGCGAAGGCAGCTACAGAGAGGCTGTCGAGGGGCGTAATCATGAACGTGGACGGATCAGCGCCCTCGTTATAAAGAGTCTGGTGGAGGCTGAGGAGGTCCGCCTCGCGGATGGTCTTACCAGCGAGAGCAAGGCGATTGCTGACCACGTTGGCCGGGGTAGCCGAGGCGTCCTGCCCGAAGACGTTGCCAAACAGCGAAGCCGTAGAGCTGGAGCCAGCGGCGGCGCTCTGGGTACGGCCCACCAGGTGAAACTCCAGGTCACGCTTGAGTTCCCGTGCGACCTTGGCCGACTGGTACTTGGTTTCCGAACGACGGCCATAGAGCTTGGTACGCTCGGTGCGATCCGAGACGCTAATCGTCTCTTCAAGGATTTGCGTGTAGTTCGCCCGCATACGGGTAGCGGCCCGAGTGGTTGCAGAGCCGTCAGCGCCCTCGACCGCAGCGTTGACTTTCACGCGGCGGAAGTCATCTTCCTGCCATTGATAGAAAGGCTGGGTTACCTTACCGGTACCGATCATGGTCTGGAACGGGGTAGCGGTTGGGTCGATGTTGGTGATGATGTCAGAGACATCCTCAGCGATGCCCACGCGGTCGTAGGTCTGGATGGTAGCCATGGTTTTTTATACCCTAATGAAATATGAGGTTGGCGGTAGAAATATCGGACCTAGAGGTCCAGAGCCCCGAAGGCATCTGCCGCAGCGCGTTCACTGCGGGGATTGGCTCGGAGTTTGCGGAGGGCGGTGGACCGATTGGCCGCAGCGCCGGTCTCGACCCGGTTGGAACCACGGGTGCGCTTGACCCGCTTGGCGGAGACAGGGGGGACCTTAGCGGCCTTTTTCTGCTCAGCTTTGGCGGTGGTTGTGGAAAGGCGGAGGCTATCGTTGATGAGCTTCCACGTCCACGGATCAATGAGGTTGTCGATGAAATCCTTGTCGGCCCCCTGCTTGATTGCATGATCCTTGAGGTCTGCATAGCGTTGCCGGAAGTCGGGGACGTAGAAGGGAGAAGCCTGGTCTTCCAGGACCTGGATGTTCTCCTGTGCCTTGGCCAGAAGGGTCTGAGTTTGATACTCAGCCAAGCTGGCCGTGTGGTGAGTTAGTCCTTCTTCGAGGAAAGCCTTCTCTTCCATCAGCGTCCGGTGCTCCTCCTGGAGTCCCCTGAGTTGCTCGTCGGTGATGTTAGGGTTCCGCGCCAGTTGAACGAAGTCTAGACCCTCATAGGGCTTCAAGCGAGCGTTGGTCCGCTCTAGGAGCTTGTCGTAACTAGCGCGGGCTAGACGGTCAGCCTGCTCGACCTGCCGACGGGTCTCCGCCAAGGCCTGCGCCTTTTGGGTAATGGCACTTTCCTGGCCAGCGAGACGCTTAAGATCCGCAACGGTAACCTCAACATCCTGACCGTTGACCTTTACGGGGATGACGAAGTCATCAGAGACTTCGATCTCCTCATACTCATCATCGTCACCGTCAGGAGCGGGAGCATCGTCGCCGTCTTCGACCTCTTCGTCGCCGTCTCTCTCTTCCGTCTCAATGTCATCGTCCGCTGCGGCTTCCAAGTCGTCTTCCTCGCGCTCTTCGAGCTCGGCGCGGGGGTCGATGGGTTGATCGTCCTCGTCGTACCCGTCATCAAGAGCACCGAACGCATCAGCGATGTCGTCCATACTTTCGAGATAGTCAGGCACGTCCGATTGGATGGTGCTGTTTGACATTAGCTATCTTCCTTTATGGGATGAAGCTCTTCAAGAGCGGCTTCAGCCATCTGTTTCTCATTGGCCTGCTGTTGCAGGGTGGCCAGAAGGGTTTCCAGGCCGAGGTATGCGAAGTACGGGGTGTCCCGAGCATCGCGGTCTGTGGGCGCGGATGAGAAGATCATCTCGGCCCATGTTTTCTTCAGTTCGGTCACGACACTGACAACGAGAGGATCGGAGAGGAACCGCTCGGCTCCCCTCCCTCGTTCGATCATGGTGTGCAGCTCGTTGACCGTCTGGTAGTTCTGATCGGTGCTGATGGTTATCTCCTTACGATCCAGGTGAGGCGATCCCGCGAATGTCGTCGGCGGTCCGCAGGATGCGCAGCTCAGCTTCGCGCATGTACTGCTCATGAGCCTGTGCTTCGGACTTCAAGCGCAGTGCTGCCTGATCCTTGCGGATAGATGCCAGATCCTTATCTGCCTGCTGTTGTAGCTTGGCTTCTGCCTCTTCCCGATCCAGCTCAAGGCGCGCTTCCCCGAGGGCCTGCGCCCTCTCCCTGGTCACAAGCTCCCTTTCCCTAAACTCCATATCCTTGATGAGCATGGGGTCTGGCTCTGGAGGTGGTAACTCATCAGGGCGGGCGTAGTATCGAGACACGTCCTTAATGCCCATATGCGTGAGCGCCTTGGCGATGACGTTGTAGCGCCTATCAGGCGTATACTGCGGCCCACCGCGCTCCACGAGGAGGCCGTCTATATCAAGCCACTTGGCAGCCTCGGCGGAGCGTTCCTCACTACCAAGGGCGGGCTCTAACTCCAGATCACGCTGGCGCTGCCATGTGCTGGGATCCACCGGCACATATCGACCAGCCACTGTCAGGATACGTTCCTGGTCCTCATTCTCGGTGACGAGCTTCAATATCATCCGGTAGAGGGGATAGATAAACTGCCGTTGGAATCCGGTTGCCATGCGCTTAAGGCGCTTCTGGCTTAGGGTCGTCAGTTGGCCGATCATATCAGCGGAGTTCTGGTTACTGACCGCTTCCTTGGATAGGCCCTGAGACAGCCGGGAAATACCGGTGGTGTCCTCCAGGTCCTGATCGAGTAGACCAATGGTCTGGAATACGAACGGGTTGAGGCTCTGCTGCGGGATTGGCACCAAAGCGTCTGGGCGGGTCATCCGCACCACACCGCCAAAACGGTCGTCAGTCAGCTCCCTGAGGTTGGGGATGCCGCCCTTAATCACACCCATACGAGGGTTGTTGGCCCGGACCGTGTGGTCCAGGATACCGCGTGTAAGTATGGTCTTGGCATCCTGGGTCGGCTTGATCTTGGAGGCAAAGTCGTTACCCCAGAAGCTATGAGCGCGGGGGATAGCGGCGTAGGAGATGAACGGCTTGCATGAAACCTTCTCCTTGTCCAGTATTTTATTACCCGTGTACGTCACTTTCCACAGGCCCGTCTCTCCGGTTCCTTCGATGTCAAGAGTCGCATAGACCTCATAGACGAATGTTCTCTGGGCGGCGGCCTGAAGGGTCAAGATTGTGTCCCGCTCGTTGCCGATGTCCTCGTGACGCTGGAGGACCTCTTCGTCATATTCCCATTGTTCGTCGTCTAGGCGAATCTCATCAGCCTCTTCGTCAGACAGTCCCCAGTGCTTTTTGATGTCACTAAGGCTCTCTAGCCACCGGTGGTACACCACGACGGCGTCGTCAATGGATCGAGCCTTGCTCGAAATGCCGAACTCCTCTGGAGCAAGCGCCTGGACCCGGACTTGCCCGGTTGTGCGGCGCTTTAGAAGAGTGGCCTCGACATAAGTTACATGTCCTCCGGTCTGGGGATCGACAGCTTCATACTCGCTGTCATCCACGACACCGACGACTTCTGGATCGGCGATGAGCATCAGGAACTCGTCAGGGGTTAGACCGTCTACGTCCTCCTCATACTCCTCTTCCTCTTGCTCCCAGTAAACCTTCGCCACGCCGTTGCGCCCCATAAGGCTGTCGGAGATGACGGTCTCGAAGACCTCCTCCCCATCGTTCTGGGTAAAGAGAACATGGTCGCAGTAGGCTGTGGCCTGGAGGGCTTCCTCTTCATCGGCGGGGCCGTTAGGCTTGAAGCGGGCCACACCGAGCTCGACGGCGAACACGTCCATGATAGCAGCCTTAGCCGCCTCCACACTATCGTACACGTCAAGGGAGCGATAGCGTGAGTTGTTCCTAGCCGAGGGCTTAGGATCTATCCCATCGTAGTAGCGAAGGTTCTCCGCGCGGAGGCGGGAGAGCTCGCTGTCCTGGTGGGAGACGCTCTCTTCTACGGCATGTTCGAGAATTGCGAGCACGTCCTCGTCGTCAAGAGGTTCACCTTTTAGGGACATAGGGGTCCTCCTTAGATTGCTTCAGTGTACATGTCATCTGGGATAGGAGACTTGGTGTCCCAGTCACCCTCGTGGATGTGGAGGGCGATGGCCAAGGCCAGCACGGTGTCATCGTGGTTACCGGCCTCTGCCTCGAACTTACCGGCTTCGTTCTCGACGAATACGCTCATCTCCCGGAGAGTAATGCTGTCGTTGATCTCGATCTCCTCGGCGCGCATGGCCCCTCGGAGTGCGTTGATAATCATCGGACGTGTTTTCGAGGAGGTGGTGAACCCTAGGGTCTTCATCTCGCGCTCGGTGGTCTCATCGACCTTGACGGTCTGGAACACGTCTGGATAGTTGAGGTCATGAAACAGTATGTGGTTAGGGAGGATTCCGTGGTTGTTGTTCTCACAGGCGATCTGCCCCCAGTTGTACATCGCACCTATAGCGTTTAGGACGTGGGCCAGCATATCTGGGAGGACATATCCTCTCCAAATTGCGACCTGACGTTTCTTTTGGTCGAGCACCTGGACAACCGAGGGGTCCCCAGTGTACTCTCCATTGGCGTGGCGAGCCCCTCGGATTCCTGATCCCACGTCTGCGGCGATGTAGTAGACGTTGTGTTCCTCCGGTGGGTAGAAGACCTTCAGCTCCCCTCTGGGGTGCGGCTGAAAGCTCTCACCCTCAAGAGCCATAAGGGTAGGAGGCTCTGGTGATAACTGATCGAGACGCTCCCTGATCTTCTCGGGGATGAACGCGGGGCGCCCGGAGGTAAGGAAGGCCTCTTCAGCCTCACAAGGGTATTCCTGCTTGAACAGGTCAAGGCCGTTCTCGCCTACCTTCTGTCGCCGCCAAGTGAGCTGGTCCGGTGTCAGACCGTACTTTTTGATGAGTGCCATCTCATCATACGTAGGCCGAAAATCTGGAAGAGCTGGGGCGGAATATTCAGGACTAAGGAACCAGGGAATGAAGACGGCCTCATAACCGTTGACCCCTGCTTCAGCACCCTGCCATAGCTCGTAAAACAGATTACCAACACCGTTAGCGGTGCTCTCGATGTAGACCTCAGTTCCATCAGCGTCAGGAACAGCCTGCTTCAGGCCGTTCCAGTTCGTGCGGGCAGCCGAGGCCCTCCAGAACGCTAGCTCGGAGGCGTGTAGGTGGGTGATCGTCTCGCCCCGCATGATACCATCACCACCAGCGGTGGCTAGGCGGTAGGCGCTGTCCAGTTCGCCAAAGAGTAGCTCTGTTTTGGATGAGCGCGTTGTCCGCGGGCGGACGTACTCTGGGCAGTTTTTGTGGAAGCGCTGAGTCATGTCGAAGAGTGTGCTTGTTGAGTCAGCCTTGTGCGTGACAACGGCAGCTTTCTTCGCTTTATACTGGGAGACGGATGAATACAGGCGACCGCCGACATAGGTCGATAGGCCTTGCTGGCGCCCCTTGAGAATAATAGCCCGTACTCGGCCTGTAGTGCGGAGCTGTCTCTCTACAACCTCGTGCAGGATTTCCTGCGCAGGGTTGAGCTTGAACGGGACGATCTTACTGTCCTTGTTCCGAATCTTTAGACATTTACGAGCGTAGAAATCAAAATCATCCCTGAGACGCCTGCGGTTGGCCAGAGCCTTTTCGCTGACCTGCTCAGTCTCCTGCATCGTCATCATCGACGCCATCCTCATCGTCGAGCCGCTCAAGCCATGCCTCGGGAGTCATCTCCACTTGTGTGACAGTCTTAGGCTTCTGCCGGGTAAATTCCAAGAAGGCTTTGGCGGCAGCAATGCGGGACTTGGGATCGAAAACTGGGACCGCTTTGGCCTCTCCGAAGTCGCTGGTGACTTCTGTCCTAGCTAGGACGATCTCAGCTACATCAGCTAGAACGTCCAGGGCGGTCTGGTCAAAATCTTGGTCTTTTGTCATCTGGTTGACGAGCCTCCTGGCTTGTGGGCGTGAGCGGACGACAGCGTCTATCATGGCACCGAAGCTGACGCCTCTGCGCCGGTATGGGACGAGGGCGCGGTTCTTGCCCCCTTGCTGCCTAGGCTCTTTTGCTATAATGCGGGCAGCAGGTGTGGCGAAGAAATTACGACGGGGACCGGGTGAGGCGTGTTTTGCGTTTCGGCGGCGCTTTCGGCGCATCCCGGGGGGTATCAGCGGGATGTCGTAATGATCGAGCATCGAACTGGGCCTCCTTCAAGAGGGAAGCGCGAACGGCGCGGAGGGTGGTGGTGTCCTTCAGTAACTGGGTGTTTAAGACACTGAGGAACTCCACGGCGATAGCTCTCCGGTCTTCTGCCGAAATGCCAGGGAGGTTTAGGGCCTCCTTGGCGTCTTGGTGCAGGCGAATTATATCCTGGACTGTCATGGCAGTCTGAGCTCCTCTTGCTCTATGAGCCTCTGTTCATGGCGGGCTACTTCATCCGCATAGAGTTGGCTTTCCGTGGAGAGCTCGGTAAGGCCCCTGGCGAGGTCATCAGCCCGACTGTCGATGAGTTGCTCCATGGCAAAATAAAGGTCACTGTCCAGCTTGTCGTCGCTGAACTCAATCATGCGGTCGTAGACCCCATCAGAGATGACCTTGGTCGCGTGGAGATTGTCGAGGGCGTTGTAGGCTTGCTGAGCTGACAGGTGCGGGTTATATTCCTGAACCGTTTTCATCCGGGGGCTGCCCATGATCTTACCTGGGTCAGTCCCTCTGGTCATTGCCTTGACCCTCGCCAATTCCCCAGCGCTGAGGGTCACTTCAGCATCTGGGGTGGCCTGGACTTCTTCGGCTATCTTATCCTGAGCCGTGCGGGACAGCCTGGGCATCAGGGCCTGGGCCTGTTCAGGAGTCAAGCTTGACAGTGGTATACCGGCCTTAGGCTTTTCGGCGAATAGGGGACCAAAGGTCTTCAGGAGGTTGATGTTGGCTTCGGGAATGTTCCGAGCCTCCATGGCCCCTTCGATCATGTCACGCCTACGGACGAGGTCCGGGGTAGAGTTACCCAGGATTCGGTCGCCTACGGCACCAAGCTGTCGGGCACCAACGCCGAGAACGTTAGACGTAGCCAAGGCCGCACCGAAGGAGCCGGTCTTGCCCATCCCACTCCCCAACTCGAAGCCTAAAGCATGGCCAAGTAGGTTGCCGGTCGTTTCTAGGGTATTAGCGATGGGACCCGAGACCTGACGCGCCTTGATACCTGCATGGGACAATTCCTCGATATAGGTGAGCTTATCCTTGAGGGCTTGGCGAGCAACGGGGCCTATGTCCTTTATGCGGTCGATGGCTTCTTTCTGCTCAGTGAGCATCAGGCGCTGGGAGTTTTTGGCGTTGCGCCCCCCATCCCCTAGTAACTCGAAGTGAGTGCGGAGGGAGATAAGATCGCCATCTGTGTCCCGCATAAATCCTTTTGGAACCTTGCCACTTTCCTGGAGACCCTCGATCACACCGGAATAGTCCTTATACGCTTTCTCAGCCAGGGTCCGCGCGGCATGGGTACCATTGTGGGCCATGGATGGATTGCCCCCGGCTTGGCGCTCACTCGCCAGGAGGCCGTCAATGTCGTCCACGACCTTCTTCTGGATGGCAAGCTTACGCTGCCTTTTGGGGTCATTAAGGTCCCCTAGGTAGCGCCTCTCCATTCTCCTGGTCTCGCTTTGCTGAAGATGCGAGGACGCAGCTAGCCCAAGGCCACCACCTAGGCCCTCTAGGCCCCCTTCGAGGCCACGGGCGGCAGAGCGTTCTACGTCGAACCCCGTCTCGGTGCCGATGGTCTGGGCGGAGTCCGATAACGCACCTTGCAGCACACCGGTGCCTGCTTCTGCACCCACCACAGCCCCTGCCCCCTTGGCCTTTGTCAGGGCCCCCCTGGCCATGATGGCGTTAGCCACCTCAGCGGGTAGAACAGCAGCGACATCCAAAGCGTCAGCCTCACGTCCCCCGTCGTTTGCGGCGCGGGCGCGGGCGCTGCCCCCCACGGCACTCGCCATCTGTATACGGGCGGTGGCCGGGTGGAGGAACATGGCACCCTCGGGCGCACCGGCAATACCGCCCCCGATTGCCAGCTCTGCCGCCCCCCGAAGGGCTTGGAGGGGCCTACCCCCCTTGGCGGCGTCGATGATCTCCTTACCCCCTATCCCAGGAGCGTAGGAGCCAAAACTGGCTGAGATTCCGTTGAGGGCTCCCGCCGCAGTGCTACCAACTCCGGGTAACTCAGCGACCTGGTCGGCATAGTGTTTTGCCGGGTCGGCACCAAGACGCTCCCGCACACCGCGAATGGTCATATTCGGATCAGAGCGCATAAGCTCGGCGGCTTGGCGGTAGTATTCCCTCTGCTCAGGGGAGAGGGCGGCCCTGTAGAAGTTCGGACGGACAGCCGTCTGGACGGTGTCCTCAAAGGCGTCTACAGTCTCGGCAACATTACCCGCAGCGCGGAAAGCAGAGCCCATGAACCCAGCGATAGGGTTACGCGTGGTGTGCTGCTGCTGCTGGGCTTTCTCCCCTGGCGTCCTGTCGTTATTCTTCATGGCCAGCACGGCGTCGATAAACTTAGCCTGCTCGTCTTCAGGAGCGTCCAGGAAATCCTTGGAAACCTCGACAATCGTTCCGTCTTCAAGTTCAATCTTGATGGTTTCCATACAGCGTTCCTCGGATTATTTGACGATGCGATAGGACAGGCCGTTGGCTTTTAAGAAGCCCTGCTCGTCCGGTACAGTGGTTGTCGAAGGCTTGAGAAGATTATCGTACCGCTTGGGATCGAGGATCGCCCTCAGGCCCTCTATGTTCTCGTTATCCTGGGTCCACTGAAGGCGCCACTGGTCGAAGTCCTCTGGCATGACGTTCTGGCTGATGAAGTCCTGTCTCATCCGCTGGTCCTTCTCATGCATGTAGTTCTGAAGCTCAAAGAGCTGGATAAGAGCCCCAGGCTCCATCTTGAAGGTACCAGCGAACCCCTTGGCGACGGCTTGCTCAGCTTCGGTAACGGGACCCGTCCCGGCAAGGAAATCCTGAACTGTTTGGAGTTGGCTTTTCTTGAAGCGAGCGTCCAGGGCAGAGCGCTCTTCCGCTGTGAGGTTTTGATAGGGACTGCCGGTGTACTGACTAATAAGGCGACCAATGAAGTCAGCCGGTGTGGAGCCGAATGCTTCTGGGCTGTTTTTGATAGTCTCGATGGTGGCAAGGTTTTCTTGATAAACCGGGGCGTTCTTACTCATTCGCTCCGTAAATTCACCAAAGCGAGACACCGATTGCTTCTCAAGGGCCTGGCGCCCTGCGGAATTGGTGGGGCGGAGTTTCTCAGGGTCGTCCACTGTCAGGAGATTACCCTGCTGGTCTCTGATCTCCGTGTTTCCCGTTGTCCGGTTGAACGCGGAGGTTACGAGCCCATGATCCGGGTGCCGGTACTGGGTAGAATCAGAATAAATTAAACTAGGAGCGCCGCCACCGGAACTGGCGGATTGCTTCTCCGCCTGCTGTTGTGCCTGCCTCTCAACATAATCCTGGTCGGTGATAAACTGGCGCTGTCCGATGTCGAAGAGACGCCCGTCATCCATGCGAATGAAATTGTCTTTGTCGAGCTGCATGAGGGAGAGTTGCTTTTGCTCTTCCGCTTCTTTAGCAGTCATTTCCCTGCGCCCCTGAAGGGTTGTATCCGCAATATCTTGCTGCATACCCCTGATGGCCCCGATCCCGGTACCGAGGAACCCAAGGCCCTGATCGGTCGCTTGCTGCACGGCGGCTCGTTCAAGCTCAGTAAGGGGGGCGCCCTGGCCCAAGCGGGCCTTAAGACGCCCAAGGAGGCCTCTTCCGCTCTCGGCCTGCTGCATGATCTGAAGATCGGTAAGGCGGTGGCCGGGGACGGTTCCGTCGTATGGATTGTCGTCCTCCGGTGGTTGGGGGGACACTGGTTGCTGCTGAGCAGCCATAGCCCGCTCCAACAGCGTAGGCTTACGCTTGGGGACAGGGGCTCCATCCGGGGACTGCATAAACTGGTCAAACATCTGTGAACGTCCTTTTAAGGCTCAGCGCGCGTCTAGGGACGTGGCTGGCCCTTTTTTCCGACCAAAGATAGAACTGATGCCTGCGATCAGCGGAGAAGCAGCTCCAATAGCACCACCGACATCTGGGTTGCCACTGGTTGAGGCCCCGGTTTGGATCGGGCCCCCTATACCTTGGTTGTACCTATCGAGGACGTTGAATCCATCGAAGCGCTGGTCGTCGAAGCGCGCGCGCGCAGCGCCCATCTCAGCCTGGTTCTGCCCCTGCTGGTACTGCCCGGCTCGGAGTAGCTCGTTGTTCAGGCCACTCTGGGCACCAAGGCCGGTCGTCTGTAGGCCCAAGCCCCGGTCTAGGGAGGTCCCTAGCTGACTGTTGGCCCCTAGAGCGAGTTGGTCGGCGGACACTTGCCTGCGGTAATCATCAGTAAGCGCTGTATCGTACATGCTTTGACGGATTTGCGAGGAGGTGTCTGCAATCATGTCGGCAGTCCCCCGCCGGGCGACAGCTTCAGCAGCACCAGCGCGGGAACTGTTGCGGTTGCCAGTTGCCGTGATCCCCTGTTGGATGCCGGGTAACGTCTGCTCGGTCAGGGCACGTTGCGCGTCCCGTGTGGCCGCATCGACAAGTCCCTGGGAGCGGTCCCCAGTAGCTTCAGCCATCGCACGGGCGCGTGACGCCTCCGGGCTCCGGTTCATTGCACTGGCGAACAGGCTCTGTGAGTTCTGGCCGGTCTGTAGACCCGGCTGCATAAGCTGGGCCCCCTGATCGACAAGCCCCTGGCCTAGCCCTTCGTTGACGTTGGCGAAACGGCCTGTGCGGCGTAGAGCCTCGATCTGTTCTGGCGTCATCCCAGCAAAGTTTGGGCCGGTGAAGGGGCCGAAGCCTTTGGCGCTATCAAGGGCGAGGTCGGCCTCTTTTTGGCCTCGCTGGATCTGATCCTTGTTCAGGATCTCGTTAGTCTGGGTTTGCCCTCCTCCCCCAAAAAGCTTGCCGATTACGGGGGCGGCTCGAGAAGCGATGGCTGCCATGGTTACAGGGTCCATTTGGCCCTCCTTCAGTGTGCGTTACGTTAAGTGGTGGCGGCGTCCGCCACCCAGGCGGTTCCTGACCAGGTGTACCAGCGGTTAAACCCATACCCTGGGTTCCAGGGAGCGAGAGCGTAGCGTCGAAGGCCGATCTTCTTAGCGGCAGGCTCAATCGTGGTCGCCTGCGGTACGTCTTCAAACAGCCGCAGGGAGCGCTCGATCTCGTCAAGCTGATCTTCGATCCACAGAGCTAGGCTGGCCGGATTGGTTGGCCGCTCCCTGCGGCGGTAGAGGCGATCAGATACGACGTGGGTTCGGGAAGTAAGGGGCACTGACTACCTCCTCCCCGTCACGGTGTATTGCAGGTCCATTCCACTGTAGATGAAGTCAGCGGGGTCGTCCATCTGAACACGAATAGAGACGTATCGCCCGCCCCTGCGAAAGTCTATCTTGTACTGAGTTCTCGGGTCGAAGGGCGCGCTTACTTGTAGCTCCCCATCGTCAGGGGTCTGGGTGCTGAGCTGAGCACCGACCTTGAAATTAAGGGACGTGTCCTCACCAAAGACCCTGGCCTGCGGGTACAAGCGCTGTATGCGGATATAGTCACGAATAAAATGACCAAGGCCGTCCAGGTCGTAGCCGATGCGCTCGACGAACGCGGGCTTAAGAACATTTAGGTCCAGAGGGGCGAAGACCTGGGAACCCTCACTCACCTCGTCAAAGGCGTAGAGCACGTTCCCGGTTATGCCGTTCGCTGTATCCGTGCGGGGGGACATGACCACGGTCGTCCGTGCTCCATCGCCTGCACTGTCCCAAGTTCCCCCGCTCGTCTGCCAGGTCTCATTCCAGTTGTCCCAGGTACGCCCAGGCGTGTAGATGACCGTGGTGGCCCCGGAGACGTTGGGGAGGTCCTGGAATGTCCAGGTGCCATTCTCTAGATCATAGACGGCGGCCCGGTTCGGCCAAGCGGTGCCGGGGAATCCTGCATCGCTGTCCCCTGAGATGTAGGCGAAGATCACCTCATCTCGGATGGTGTCGTGATGCAACCAGAACCGGTGCTTCTGGTCCTTCAACATACTGCGGAAGATGAAGTTCCGGTTGGTCCCATCGACTATGGACCTATAGGTCGTCCCATCGTGCATGTAGATGTCGTCTTCGCCCACGCAGAAGTGAGCGCCGTTGACCTCGGTAACGAGACCGGTGGCTAGGAGGCCCTGATCGGAGAAGACCTTTTTGATCGCATACAAAGCAAAGCCCCCAACCGGGGTTAGCCTCCAGACCTCAGCCGTCGAGTAGACGTAGAAGTCGTCCCGCATGGTCAGACCGTCGAGAAGCGTACCCCGGATGTCTGGTAGTTCGGTCGAGAAGGCTTGGTTCGTGACATCTGTGGCGTCCCAGGAGGGCGGAGGGAGAGCAGCGCCCACCACGGCATCCGAGATGCGGACCCTACCCGGTATCTCCACACCGTCCTCTTGCATCGAGATAGCGACGAGGCTATCCCGGTAGGCCCTCAGAGCCTTACAGCGCCAAGTGGCGCCCCAGCCATAGCCGGTAAGGGGCTCAGTAATTGCCTCACCAGGCCTAAGGGCGTAGGGTACGTCCGTCTGCCGATTGATGAAGGAGACCTGGTCGAGGTAGGCGCCAGTGAAGCGAGCCGTGGGAGCAGTGACAGTGGAGAAGCCAAGCGGCGTGATGTTCGTGGCGGTACCTAAGGACCACGAGAACATGGTGCCGTCATCCTCAGCTAGGAGTAAACTGTCCAGCCCGCTAGCAGGGCGGACCCCGAAAAGGAAGGCTGGGGCTACCCCTAGGGTATCTTCGATTATCCTGAAGGCCGGGGCCCTTTTCACGGAACCATCGTCGAAGCGGACGTTATTACCGTTGGACCAGGCATCCAAGGGCAGGTTAAACGGCTCCTGGTCCCGGATGATACCCCGGTTCCCGAGACCCCGGATAGGGATGATGGCGTTGGACATGTCTCTGGGGCCCTCTCAGGGAAGAATTATGCAGTACGCTGCCAGATGTTGACGGCCTCATAGGGGGGTAGGATGGGGATGGGGGCGCTAGCACCTGAGGTGCCGGATAGACCCACGGTGGCCTCCCTTGTCGTTTGCTTAAGCCGATACTGCTCGTTGTTCCCCTCTATGTCGAAGAACCTGGGGACCTGCTGGGTTGGAGACCCTAGGTCCCCCGCCGTTTCTCCCACGATCTCATCAGCGAATAGAGTGTGCTTGTGCGCGGGTAGCTGCCCACCCTCTAGGGTGATCTCAGCGGCACCGCCGGTGGCCCCGCGCGCGTAGGTGGCCCCTGCCCCGATCATGACCCGGTCTTTGGAGACCAGGGACCACGTCCCGAACCCGAGGAGGGTTGACGGGGGCGTATCAACTCCCCCTAGGATGATCCTGGAGCCAACAGGGTAGAGCCGCTGGCGCTGCTCTTCGACTGCTGCAACTGCTGCGCTAACCAGGTCGTCAACGTACTTTTTCGTAGTGGCGTCAGTGTTAGCTGTCGGGGTAGCTAGGGCGGTGATCCGCTGGGAGCCCATATTGAGGGCACCCGTCATGGCAACAGCGCCATCCCGCTGGACCGCAGTGGCCAAGGAGGAGATGATCGTCCCTAGCTGGTTCAGTTGGGCGTGACTGGCGGTGACTGCCCCTGCAATTGCGGGGAAGGTGGCCTTGAGAACAGACTTCAGCAGGCGGATGTGGTCGTCACCCCTGGAGGTGTCGTCAGTCCCCGCTGGGTTGGTGGAGACCAGTTCATTGATGGTCGTCGCTATTTCGAGGGCCATTGGGTTGATCTCCTCCGACTGGGATTACGAGTAGAAGTCCGCATAAAACCAAGTGACCAGGGGGGACCCTTCGGTGCCCTCGTCCTCATCGGGACCCTCAGGGTCCTCAGGGCACGATAGACCCCAGGCTTGATCGAGAAGCTCAAGGACGAACTGATTCTCGATGTCAAAGCCGAGGTCAGAGAGGGCGATGTAATCTCCCTCCGTCAGAACATCTGCTGTTCCTTCGAGAAAGTCTTCAGAGAAGCTCAGGTCGATAATGTTATCGTTGCCCAGGTCGGTTGTGGGGTCTGTTGATTCGGTCATGATGCTCTTGGTCCTAGGGTCACTGGCGGAAGGATTGGCGGCGCTGCTGAGCGGCCTTACGAAGGGCGGCCATGTCGATCCCCTCGGTGCCCCGCGCAGCGTAGAGGGCAGCCCGGAGTGCTGTGGGATCTTCAGCCCCTTGGATCATCTGGATGTAAGGGTCGTTGGCCCTAGATGGGTCTGGGGCTACTGGTTGGCTGGCTTTGCGCCTACGCATACGGGTGGTGCCAGCAGGTTGATCGAGCATTTTGAGGCCTCCTTGAGGCTTAGTGGAGTGGCTGAGGTAAGGCTACCGCTATGGGGCCTAGGAAGCCCGCTGGTGAGCAACGGGTCCTCCAGGTGGGATAGGGACCATAGGGAGGACATGCTCTCGTATGGGCTCCTGTGTCCCAGGTAGGGCCCTTTTGGGCCTGGGGCTTTCCTCTGGGGTCTTAAGGGACCCTAGGGGAAAATCTCAGAACTGGGCAGCCGTGGGGAAGTCCTAGACGACGACGACGACCCGCGCCTTTAACCATTTTTTGAATTAACCTTTACGGAGAGACGCAGGTGGCCTGTTTTGGGACACGGCGCGATTAGAAGCTCTTAAGGACACTAGGGGGCCTTAAGGGAACAAGACAGCGCCTCGCTCACCCGCAACGGATAGTGAAACCGTTGATGGTTAGGGACCCTAGGCTATGGGCCTAGGGCATGGGAACCGGGGATACCATGGCGCCTAGGGGCATTGGCGCCTAGGGGGAGCGGGGGCATGGTTAACTTGGAAAGAAAAGGGTAAACGGGGGGGGGGGGGGGGGGGTA
>Ga0100403_1001848_pt1 | contig 18066 bp, 19 predicted proteins | sample CryGeymet201501t_FD_83663 | JGI IMG/M metagenome (GOLD analysis project Ga0100403, IMG submission 83663) | Groundwater microbial communities from Crystal Geyser aquifers in Utah, USA - Crystal Geyser metaG 2015-01t | ecosystem: Environmental > Aquatic > Deep subsurface > Groundwater | place...
CTATGGGCCATCAGAGGCATTCGGTTGGCTAAAGCACGAAGAACAGAAGAAGCTTTTGCCATGGCGTAAGACTCGATGGCTTCTCCTCCCGATAGCATCAAGACCACTATGGATCCGGCTAAATACTCCTCCAGCAAAACTGATGTTACAATTGAAACACCCGCCAGCAAGTCTGAGCCAAACTCTCGCTTGAACATCTTGCGAAACAAATCATACACAAGAGGGATTCCCCCGAGCGTTAACGTTAATAAAAGCGGAATATTGGCTACATTACCTTTAAGGCCAAAGGCATAAAACATGACCACATGAGAAATTATCGCCACAAGAGCAAAAGCAGAAATAAGCAGACTCTTTGAAGGGCGCTTCATACTTTTGAGACATAGCAGATTTAACCAATTCTAGACTGCAACCATCTATCGCTTCACCCGAAGAAAAATGGGATTTACCAATCTGCTTTGGTGGTCTCTACATTGTATTGAATTTAAGAGAAAAATGGCGGAGAGACAGGGATTCGAACCCTGGAAGCCATTGCTGACTTGCCGGTTTTCAAGTCTGTACTCGCCTGTTTACAGCGTATCGCTGAGTTATTTAAGATATCACTGGTTTAGGTTAAACTACTGAAAATAAACCCGTTTTGATCGGTGAGAAATTGAGCCTTCCCCAATGAAAAACCAAGGTTTTGGAAAGATTTACTAAAAAAGGTGCAAATTGGGTGCAGATTCCTAGAAACAAGAAAAACTCAGACAGCAGAACAACCGACCCGCCATCAAATAACTCCATTCCATCCTAAGCTTCCTTAGGCCAAAGAAAAGAACAGAGCGTGTCTTTCACATTAAAGAAAGGGGTTAGCCTTAATCTTTAATGCAAAAACAAAAAAATCTTGCCCGTCGAGGGTAAATTCTCTTACCGTTCTTGGTAATCCAAGGACGGCAGATCATTCTAAATCCTGCTGGACAACGTTTGTTGTTCATATTTTAGACATACCTTTCCGCTAACAATGTCTGGCCAACCTCTTGGCTTGCGGAAAGTTGTCGAAACAGCTATCTTGCAAGTAGTTACTCGAGGTAATGGAAGCTTCCATTGCTTTGCTTATTTAAAGGAGTGTTTCTGTTGAGAGAGACACTCCTTATTCTCTTTCATAAAGATTGTTATTATCTTCAATTATTAGTTGTTAAATTCCTCCCAAAAAAACAGTATCTAAATAAAATCAGCCCCTTACGGGGCGCGTCTTCTCTTTAAAAATTCAGGCTTGTTAAGGTGATCACCATTATGAGAAAATGGATTCTGATATTGGCAGTCACCTACTGATTGCCTTATTTATGGTCTCAGGATTTAGTCGATCCTGGGGCCTTTTTTTATGCCCTGACCATACGTTCTATTATACCCGACTTTTAATTAAATTTGCTAACCAAAAGCTAGAAACAAGAAAAAAACTTTCACTAGTGACCTAGTAACTAGTGGCTATGCGGCTTGATGTATAGATGCATCTATGGTCAAAAAAATCATTGCAAATTTTGCAGTAATTCTCCTATGAAAAATCACGTAACGCACTTGAAAACATTTGTGCTACCAGAATCACTTTTAACCCAACAAAGCCTGCCCCATTATCCCTTCAGTAACTCTAAGAATTCGCTCTTCTGAATTTTTGAAAAAATGTGAGTAAACGCTCAAAGTAATTGCTGGGTCACTATGGCCAAGTCTTTGGCTTACGTCCGTCACGGGTACGCCAGCATCAATCAGAAGAGAGGCATGTGTATGCCTTAGGTCGTGGAACCGCATCGATTTGAAGATAGGATCTCCTTCAATTCCTCTAGCCACATTTATAAAAGCTCCGGTAACTGTACTGGGTCGAACGAATTTAAAGAAAGACTCAGCACTAACTTCATTGTGCACCTGCACTCTAAAGACTGGATGCTCAGAACTAAGCTTAAGACCTAGCGCTCGAGCAGCACTTTCTTCGCGGGCCTTATGTTCTTTTAGAACTCGAACAGTGGTCTCATCTATGCCAATTGTGCGCTCACTTGCCCTATTCTTTGGTCGATCTAATCTAACCCCTTCGAGCTTTGTCTCTTCTAAAGCGTTCCACACCTTCAGCACTCGCTTGGTCAAATCCACATCCTGCCACCTTAGCCCCAGGATTTCACCCCGCCTCATTCCAGTGGCGGCGGCTAGAACAACGATTGGGAAATATATCGTTCCTGAAAACGAGGTGACTAACTTTCGGAGCTGTTCCTTAGAGAGAGCTAGCATATTCCCTTGTGATTCACCCGAAGCGTTAGTCCAACGCCTTTTAAGTGGCTTCGGAGTGACCACCTTGTCGCAAGGGTTCTTAAGCAATTTGTCGTCATTCACGGCCCATTTAAGCATCAAGCTCAATGCTCGGTGCACGTGCAAGATAGTTCTCTCAGACAAACCACTGGTACCAGTGACCTCCCCTTGCCTATTCCGCACAATTTTCCCCTCTCTTCTTAAAACGGAATATAAATCGGCGATGCTAGCCGGTGAAAGCTGACTTAGCTCAACATCACCTCGATAAGGCAGGATATGTTTGTTTATGATCTCTAAATAGCGTTCCTTAGTTTTATTTCGCCACCGATAACTATATCCACGCAACCAAAGCTCGGCCCACTCACTTAGAGTTAGCTTCCGGTGAACTGAAAGCCCTTTATCAACTTGGTCCAACAATTCTCTTTTTCTTCGCTTAGCATCGCTGTATGTGCCGTTAACTGTCTCGTAATATGGTTCAGCTTTCCCCGTGTGGGGGTTCCTCATTGAAACCTTTATTCTAAACGAAGACTTTCCTTTCTTTAGTTCATTCTCGTAGATTCCAGGTTCACGTGTTTTTCTTGGCATTAGGGGCTCCTTTTTCTTTAACTCTCTTCTTAGTTGCCCCATGCTTTGATGTTTTATTTTTTGTCTTAACTACTTTAGATTCTTTCTTCGCTAAATTTCCCTTAGGCCTTCGAGCGTCGTGATAAGCTTGCTTACATTTTTCTTTCCCGTCTGCTCCAGGAGGGCAGTGTTCTCGATTCTTATTGGAATGTTTATTCAATCCAGACTTCCCCACCCAAAAAGGGTTAGAACAAAATTTGCAGAATCTAAGCTCTAAGCCATTGGCTAGTAGCTCATTGTCTAAACTTAAGAAGATATACTGAGATAGACTCGCTGCAAACTTTCGACGTGAAAGACTCCCCGTAACTCGATCACAACAATATTGATCTTCCGGCAGATAGTCTTTTAAGTAAGCGTTAGCTAATCGCGCCACTCTTTCTACAGCGGCCCTTCTACTTATACCGCTGCTACGCTTTGAATCACTAGTTGCTCGGCGCGAAAGCAACGAATTGTAATAAATATCGTGCGCAAATATTGCCCTAATAAACCATTTTGTAACCCAAGACTGTGACCCTCTCGCCTCTATGCCCAACAAAAGGTTTAACGATTGACCTCCATTGTTGGGAGGTGCAGCCCCTTCATCTAAGGGTTCCAACGGTCCGTACTTGTCGAGAAAGTGAATAAATCGATGGTGGAACACTTCCTCGGGTTTAAGATTCAAGCAGTCAATGAACTCTAGGAATATTAAAGGATCGACCTCCACCTTTGCAGGCTTTGAATTAGGGTTTTTTTCTTTAATGAGCCAAGAGATAGAGGAATCATCATTCGGCGAACCTACAACTTTCTTCACTTTTTGCTCTTCAATGCGGCCACTGTCTAGCCATTGAGAAAACTCGCTTAGATATCCTTTAGCAGGCCGTTGCCTACTCAACGGATACGGTCCTATTGCCTCAATTGAGGGAACATGTTGGGCCAACTTACCTTCCTTAAGGTAAGGGACCAATACATAACCCCCTGAGCTTTTCGTCGGTTTAAAGCTACTCATCTTGCCCACCCTAGAGCTACGTTAAGTCATTTGCAACGGAAAAATAAAAATCCGTTGCAAAACGCATATCCCTGCATCGGATTGCAACGATATCCGTGCTTCAGTTTCAAACACTTAACAACTAGCTTTTAGGACATGTTGAATGAGAACAATCAATCCAAAGCGCTAGCCTACTCTCCAAGGGAAGTTGCCAATCAATTAAGAATCTCCAGAACCTTCATCTATCAGTTAATCAGGGAGAACCGAATTCCACATCTAAAGATCGGAACAAAGATTCTAATCCCAACAAAAGAATTTGAGGCTTGGATGGCCAAAAGAACCAAGGGTTCAGAGCCTGAGCAGACAGATAACAGGTAAACCAAAGTTGAACATGACCCGTAAATCAACTGCAAAATTAATCCCAAACACAAAAAGAAAGAGAGAATAACAAATGGGCAATCTAACATCCAAAATTGAGAAAGACCTTAATAACATTCGAAGCATGGGGGAATGGGATCCCCGTGGAATCGAAAAAATTATTAAACAATGCGGAGCAATGTATCACACAGAAATGAAACAGCTCATATACAAGGGCGTAAAACCCGATGAGTACCACAATGTCGACAAAGAGCTATGGACTGCCATTATTGATAGGGCTCTTTCTGTCGCGGCGAGAGATCCCTCGAGGGGAGCAATAGCGCTGTCAAAGGATGAGAATACACCTGAAGATAAATACTCATTTAGCTTCTCATGTCCCCCCATGAGCTATGTAATCGTTTGCCACTCAAACAGCATCAGAGTCGATAATGTCGTATCCATTTCAGCTCGCTACTCATACATCCCAAGTAATGAGTAAGGTTAAAGGAAGAAAAGTAATGAGTGATTTTAACATAGAGGAATTTGTCAGAAAATTAAAAGACAATATGGAAGATGAGAAGGCAACTATAAACTTCTTGAACAAGGAGGGCATCGATTACCCCGTACCGACTGCAAGATTAATCCAAAGGGGCGTTAACCCAGGCGAAGAAAGCCCAATCACGCCCGATGCATGGCCTAAACTCTTAGAGATGCTTAATGAAGAGTTTAGCGATATCTACCATCGAGAACACACAAAAATTGATTCATATCGAAGCATCAAAATTCTACTTACTGACTACGTTATTGAATTTTCCACAGGCCCCATTGAGTATAGAATTAAAGTTAGTCCTGAAAAATTCATATTCACTGAGGCTGGAATCTCTTTAGGGGTTCCCATCGTGCCATCAAATGTCGAATCAGTGAAAGTTTCATATGAAATCGTGAAGAAGCACACAAATCAAGCATGAAACTAGTGCCAGGGGGAAGCAGAACAGTCGAGTGGGCGCTCGCCCTAGCAAAAAAGGGCTTTCATGTTTTCCCCATTGCCCCTAAACAAAAAGAACCTCCGTTAGTAAAGTTCAAAACCCAAAGCTCCAATCGTGAGATATCAATTCAGAATTGGTGGGCCAAGAACAACGAACGAAACATCGGAATATATACGGGCAGGTTTCAAGGCGACAAACACTTAGTGGTCGTCGATATCGACGTCAAACACACTAACGATGGAATAAAGGTCAAAGACGGCAATGAAGTCGTCGAGCAGCTTAAAAACGAAAGTAAACTTTTCCCCGATACATTCGAACAAAGCACCCCCTCGGGCGGAAGGCACCTTTTCTATTGGTCGAAGGTGCCACTCAAACAAGGAGTAGACGTTCTAGGAAAAGGCATCGATATAAGAGCCGAAGGCGGTTACGTGGTCGCCGCTGGCAGTTTTGTAAATGGCAAATACTACGAAGCGGATTTCAGTAAACCAATTGAGGAAGCGCCCGGTTGGCTAGTTAAAGCACTTAGCACATCCACTATTAAGCAGAAAACTAAAGAACCAGACGTCGTTTCTGAAACACCACAGACCCTAGACCGAGTTGTTGAATATCTAACAACCCACGCACCCATTGCAGTTAAAGGCGGGGGTGGTGACCAGACTACCTTCAAAGTAGCGGCAGAGGTCAAGGATTTCGGTGTTAGCGCTGAGACTTGTTTAGAATTAATGCTCGAACACTGGAACCCCCGATGTCCACCTGGATGGAGTCCGGAGAGGTTACAATCAAAAATTGATAATGCTTACAACTACGGAAGGAATTCGGTCGGATTAAACAGTCCGGAAAAGGAATTCGATATCGTCGAAGACGATAAATCCAAAGATAAAACCAAGAAAGTGCCCAACACTTTTCAACTTGAATACTTCCAGGATATTAAGCCAAACCTCCTAAAGCCCGCTCTAGTCGAGAAACTCCTAGGCCAAGGGGAGTTAAGCGTTGTGTATGGAGAAAGCAATAAGGGAAAGAGCTTCATAGCTCTAACACTTGGGCTTTTTATCGCTCAAGGGCGAGACTTCTATGGAAAGAAAGTTTCTCAAGGAGGCGTTGTCTATGTGAGCGCCGAGGGGCCTGAATCTATTCGAAAGCGAATTGCCGCTTTTAAGAAGCATCACAAGATTGAAGACGTTCCTTTTGCTCTTTTGCCCAACTCAATGGACTTAAGACAAAAGGACACCGATAGCGCTCAACTCATAAACACGCTAGAAGCCGCTAGAGCCAAATGGGGCGCACCCGTTCAGCTAGTAATTATCGATACCCTGGCTAGAACCATGGCATCGGGAAACGAAAACAGCTCAGAGGACATGGGCGCTTTTATTGCCAATTTGGATCAAGTCAAAGAAAAGACCCAAAGCCATGTGCTAGTGGTTCACCACGCAGGAAAGGACTCTAGCAAGGGGGCCCGGGGTCACTCTTCACTTAGAGCCGCCGTGGATACCGAAATCGAAGTCCTGGCCGGAGTTATTAAGGTTAGAAAACAAAGAGACACTGAAATCATTCCGGATCTCTATTTCTCAATTGAGCCAGTAGATATCGGAGTAAACAGCAACGGAAGCACCGTCACCTCGGCGATTCTTGTACCAACTGCAGTCCCTCCAAATGAGTTTCTCAAAGTTAGACCTAAAAGCGGGTCACGTGAGCTAAAGGCCTTGGAAGCACTAGAAGATATCTCACGCAAACTAGATGTGCAGAAAAGCCCTGACGAGCACTTCAAAGAACCAAGTGCAATTGATACTGAAGTTTGGAAAACGGCGTTCTGTGACAGATACTGCAAAGGCCAGAAACTTAAAACTGCAACTGACAGCTTCAACTACGCGAAGAAAAAACTAATTGAAAAAGACTTTATTAAAGAAACTAGTGAAGGGGTATTTCTCAATGTTTAGAGGGCTCAAAATCGCGTCAACTAAGGCGTTTTTTAAAAGTGCCCGTGACGCGATTTGTGACGCGATTTCGGGGCATGCGCTTCAATCGCGTCACCGGAGAGTGACGCTCTTGAGGCTTCATAAGCATTGGAAACCAATAGTTAAAATGGGGGTGGCAAAAGTGAGCGTGACGCAAGTGAAGCAAAACGTGAAGCAAAAACCAAGATCGCGTCACTCGCTTCACCCACCCTATAGGGTGAAGCATGTGAAGCGATGGCAAGAAGTGCAGTTTAGAAGAACACTAAGATGGTTTTTAAAACTTATAAAAACCCCGCCAACATCCCCCTTAAGGCCAACCCACATCGATAGCCCATACGAGAACTTCCGATTGGTTTCTGAAGCCTTTAACCCCGCTCAATGCAGTCAAAAGATAAAACAAGGTCTAAGAGACACCCCCGAAAACAGATGCGCTCAGAGAGGCTTACAGAGCGTTAAACAAGAAACAGCAAACTCAATCAAAACTGCATTTGAGGCGGCACTAAAAAGGAAAAGGTGCAAATCACGGTGCAATTCAACAAACAAAACCAACGCTAAGATTTTTAAACCCTCGGCATTTATACAAATAACCCCACCAACAACCAATAAACACATCGGTTTCCCAAGCCGGTGCACGCAAAATTCAAACCATTAGGAGGAAGAATGTCATCAAAAATGAAGCGATTAACCACAGAAGAAGCCAAAGCCCACATCACCCAGATCGAAGAACAGATAGAGGCGGTTAAGGGACAGCTCGAAGAAATCGGGCAAGAAATAGGGGAGATGTTTCTTAGCGCCATAAATGGTGGCCCTGAATCCGACGAACAGCACACAGCGCTAAAACAAGAACGTGAGTTAAAAAGCCAGTTAGCTCACCTTCAAGTCGGATTAGGTGCGGCTCACATGCAACTAAAGGCTGTGGAAGATAACGAAAAAATATCTCTGCTAAAACAAGCGCTAGTGGACTTCAAAGCCTTTACTCAGAAGGCAATAACACACGCAAGGAATATAAGGGAAAGCCAAGAACAGGCAGCTCAAAGCTTCACTGAGTTACTAAAAATTGGAACAGAGATAAAAAAGAGAATACCTGAGTCTAGCTATCCTGAAACCTTCAAGTTTCATCAAACTGTCTTCACCCCAGTAATGCTCGAAGAAACATTTAGACAAAGCCTAATGAAGGCCGCCCGCATAGCCGGCCCTGGTACATTCAGAAGTTGGGCCTATCCAATCAATGACCATGAAGCAGAGACAATGCTCACGTATGAACAGCTAATAGGTAATCAAACAAAATACCTAACCCGCCACTTCGAAGAACACCTTGAGGCAATGAAGGGCAAGCTAAACGAGAACGTCAAAACAATGAGAAAGAACAACCATCCCGCAACCAAGATCCGGGATTAACAAACAAAGGATGCCATTGAAAATGAATAGCCTAGTGATCGGGACTGCCAACAAACACCTTAGCACCGGGGGGGTACCCATGGGGGGTGGGGCAAGAATCACCCCCGACCCACATAGTAACGGACTGTATACGAACAATAAATATTATTTTTTGTATGCTGCCGTTTGCGAAACTTTTCACAATTCAAAAAACTGCAATACTGCTTTCAAAGCAATGGTTACAAAAACTAACCACTGTTTAGCCAACCTAAATTTTTTAACAAAATTTTACTTAAGCAAACTTTCCCATTATCTCACCCTATGGAAAAAGGAGAGATCAATGAAAGATCAAAGAGCTTTAGTCGCACTAACAAGAAACAAAAATGAAATAAGAAGTTGTGAGCTTTTAAAAATTAGAAGGCACAAACAATGGCAGCATGGCATTGTGGTTCTAAAACAAAACGCTTGGCATATACTTACTAAGCGAAAAATCATCCCAATCAAAATCGGATTAACAATAAAGCTAAATGAGAGAATAGAGACAATCTCTCATTGCTTTTAAAAAAGGAGAAATTAAATGAGCGAAGAAGTAACCCAAACAGACCCAAGTAGTGCGCCGATAGAAGGTGCACAACAAACCCCTACCCACACCGAGGGTTTTGAAAGTTCGCAGCAGGACTCAAATCCTTTTGCCAACATTCAACTAACGCCTTCGGGGGTGAGTAAAGGCGAGTTAATCGAAGCAGCGCGCTTTGAACTTGAATCAGGCAGACTCACACTTGAACAAGTCAATGCAATGCTAGCTGCAGATGGTGTTGAGCCAATAAACTCACCGTCAAGTTTCGACAAGGCCTTTCCCAAACTTGATCTAAATCAATATCAGGTCGGCTCACTTCTTGGAGAGGGCCAAGACTTTAACAGCATGAGTCCGACAGAAATTCAGGAGGTGGCTCAATTGGGGACGCTGGCTCAATCATGGGTAGCTGAAGCACGCTTCCCAAAAGAGAGTGGGAGTTTTGTAATACAAGAGTGTGTTCGGACTGCAAACCACTTGGAAAAAATGAGTGACCCACAAAAGCAATTGTGGATGCAGCAACAACAGAAATCCCTACAAGATATGTACAAGGGACAATTCAAAGAAAACTTGGCTCTAGCAAGAAAACTAGTATCCGAACTTGAGACAAAGAAACCAGGTTTAACTCGCTTCCTCGAAGAGAGTGGCGTTGGAAACTCAGCAATGGTTGTTAACCAATTTGTGATCCAAGCTAGAAGGCTTTACGAATCTCAAAAGCATTTTTAACAAAAAAGGAGAAGATATGAATGTATTTAAATTATCACTAAACCCAGGGGAATTTCACTATGAAACAATTATAGAGAAATGCGATAAACCTAAAACAAAACTGATTGAAGTTATTATTGATCTAGACGAGCCAGTAATTAACTCAAACGACACCCTCCGTCCGATAAACAAAGCTGAAGTGGTTACAATTTTGAACACAATCGTTGGAAGGATAGCAAGTAGTCGAAGATGGCCATTGGAAGTAACAGACAAAACAACAGAGGAGAACGAAGAGAATGAGAAAAGTTTGTCTTAAAGCATACTTAAAGGAAAAGGAAAACGAGGAAGACAAGCTGTTTCCTGGAAAAATCATTCGTAAAGAGACCAACACTTTAGATGAGCAGATGAGAATAGAAGTAACATTATACGTCGACGACACGAAGAACACCGATCAACCATGGCAGATTCTTAGAGCGATCGAAGCAATTAGAAATTACATAGGTAACAGGGGCGTTTAACTTTGCAACTTTAAGGGGAGTGACTTCAAATTAAAAAGGTTAGAAAAAAGAGAGTAACTCCACAGGAGCTCAAGTATGTGCGAGGGGTGGTGAAACACGGCAATCTTGCTCGGGCCGCAAAAGACGCTGGCTACGCTGACAAGAAACAAGGGTGGCGCTTGTATCATGAGCGGCCTCATGTGCGCGAGTTGATCGACAAAGTTCGAGACAGCGCCATGAAAGAAGCCGAGTATGATTTATTGAGCGTGATTGAAGAAGGCGAGAGGCTAATGAAGATCGCCGTGGATGCCAAGCAACACACTGCTGCTGCCAATTACTATAAAACTCTAACCACAATTCGAGGCTTCCTAGATCGGCGATACATACATGAGCACTTCCACAACCACACAATAGATCTTCAAATGGCACTTGAGGATGCAAGAACCAGGGCGATGCTACCAGTCGAATACCCTGATGAAACTGCAATCGAGGCCGAATACAAACTAGAAGACTCTACGGAGAAGTTAGAGGCAACGCCTGAACCCGAAGGCAACATAGAAGATCTTCTAGATTAGGAAAGAAACAGGAATGGACCAGAACATTTTTCAAACAAACAGTAGATGCCATCGTGAGATCGAAACCCCACAGAAAATTCAAAGACAAACCTCGTTAGTGACTGGAAACACAAAGTTAAACTCTAGAATCTTTCGAAAAGGATCTAGAATCAGCATTTCAAAACACAATTTTGTTATGGCATGGGGAGGCTTAGGTGATCTACTGGGATACATGGCTTCTATTGTGTGGATAGCGAAAACCTACAAGCACATCGAAGGCACAGTTCATTGCCTTGACTTCTTTTCGAGTATTGCAAGAAATCTCCTAAAGGACTTCCCGAAATGGCATGTCGAACTAATAACTTGCCAACACCCTATGGTAGAAATAGCAGAACAAACTGCACCTTTAGGTTATTTTACCTGGCAGTCTTTAGGATTCGTAACGGCATGCAAACACAGGGTGATTCCTTTAGCTGAGGGCATGCACATGGTAGACGCTGGCTTCACATACTTCCTTCAACAAAACCCCCCACCCCCAGAGGGCAACTTCTTACCCGAACTTGACCTGTCAGAGGTCAAGGTGCTCGAGCTTCCCAAGCGATATGCGGTTATGACTCCCGCAACAAATGTTGATGGCCTTAGAAAGCTACCCTCTGTCACTTTTAATGAAATTAAAAAACATTTTTTAAAACGAGGTATAACCCCTGTTTTTATCGGGAAAGCCCATGAAAAGGGACACTTCTACTTTCCCAAAGAATACGATTACGAAGGTGGGATTGACCTAAGAAACAAAACTTCCATTCTGGAAGCTGCTAAGATCATTCAAGGGGCTCAATGTATAGTGGGACTAGACAATGGCCTTCTTCATTTAGCTGCATGCACAGGGGCCGTCCCCATTGTTTTTGGTTATAACATTGTAGCTCCCGAACATAGAAGACCTCGACGTCGAGAAGGATTGACCCTAGACGTGCACCCTAACCCGGAGGAGTTAACTTGCACATTTTGTCGCAGTAGAATGAGAATGGTTAACGACCTACAATCCAGTCACTGCATATACGCCGACCTTAAGTGTTTGGAGGTGCTATCTGATTTGGCACTTTGGACTGAGAAGATCGATTTGGCTTTAAACGAAACAAATGAAAATCCTTAAGTCTTAGGCCTATGCAAGGCCTGCATTAAAAATCAACCTTTCACAGTAAATTAAAACGATAGATTCAAAATCTAGTTTCTTCAATGATTCATAATCTGAGAATTCTCTAATTTTCTTATCTATAGATTCCGGAGAATAGCCTAAATGTATTTTCACTAAATTTTCAAAGGCTTCGTAAGGGTCGTTTGTAGGTTTGTTGAGGTTTACCTTGCCAAAGCAGAGTCCGCCGTATCTATGGTACTCAAGCAATTGCTCCTCTGATAACGGGCGCTTTATTAGATTGCCATTATCCAGAGTTAGATAGATTGCTGATTCGCCCACCAACACAAACGCATCTGTTATCTTAGACTTAAATCCAGTCTCATCAAAGATTAGTTCATCTCCTATTTTAAACCATTTTTCACCTGCACCAAAAGTATCGGAGGGTAGCGAGCCGTCAAGTGTGCTCGGAATATTTGGGTATGAACGAAGGGAGTCTACGATGTCATAGGCATCAATATGTTTTTTTATAATTCTATAAATCTCTGGATACCGCAGTCCGTTCTTCAAAGGAAAATCAGGAATGCCCAATCCGTAAGGAGCAATACCCATACACTTATTTGAATCTCTATCTAAATGCCTATGAAATGCAAAATTCGTAACGTAAATAAAGGCGCGCTCACCTTCCTTTAAATCCCTCTCTTTTGCTTCCAATCTAGCATACATCTTCCTTAACCAACTCGGACTTGTCTCACCAGGAACCACCTCTGTATTAACATCTATGAAAATTAGCCGATCCCTTTCAGTGGTCTTTAGCATTGCCTCTCGAACATGACGGGACAGACTTGAAGTTGGATCTTTAGAATTTGTGCCGTCTATCTCTGTCTTGCCTAATACGCCGACTACCCCCCGAGCCTTGGCTTCAACCCAGTACTTTTTACCTGTAAATTTAGAGACCGCAGAAAACTCACAGTGCTTTTGACTTGAATCTGCTTCATTCTCAAGCTCTAGTTGAAAGCCGGCACGTATTAGACAATTAGCAACTATTAACTCGTAGTACGCGCCATGAAACAACTGCATATCCTTCAACCGATTAATGAAGACTCTCTGCAATTCCACATTGTGTTCCAATAGATAAAGACTGTAAGCTACGCCGAAGTAGCAAGTGACAACTCCGCTTTCTACCATGGAGGATGGAATTCCCTGCTCCTTAATATTTTCCTTTTGAAGGTGACATATATTAACGTACCACTGGGCTAAGATGTGTTGATTTACCTCACCCTTCTTCAGCTCTTTATCAAACCATTCTTTACCAAAGCAGTTTGCCATCACCTGGGCTAAGGCATCAATGAAAGTCTTACTATCTCTTGAGATATGCAACCTATTGCCTGCCACAAGGATCTTACTCCCCTTAAAATCAGAAGACATGATTGGCTTTCCTAGACCTTGTTGTTTTTGCCTCAAGAGCTCGTTAGCTCTTATCCGATCAAGGTTAGGCGGGAGTATCGGCGCTCTCTCCGTCCTCCCCCAACAACATTTCTTATACTTTTTGCCACTTTCACAAGGACAAGGATCATTTCTTCCGATTTTAATTTTTTGCTTAGTCACTAGTTTAACTTCTGATCAAACACTTTCTTCAATAACAGAAGTCCGTCCAACAAAAGAATACATTTCAACGAATAATATGGTTGGTTAAAATACTCCAAGTCACAGCCATGGAGTATTTGATGGCGATTTGGGAAACTATCCTTATGTAAACCATCTCCCGGAAACCACTTCTTAAACAACTGATCAATTAATACCTCGCAAACAATTTCCTCTACCGATGCCTCGCCTTCAGTCGTTTTTTGGAAGCTAGAAGCTTTAGTGTTTTTAATTTTTTCCGTTCTGGACCCAATGGATTTACTCCCCGGAAGCAAGTCCACAAGTGCACCGTCTATCTGAATTAAAAGCATGGGAATCGAAACTACATAATTTTTCTCTAAATGAGCCAACAAAGCTTTTTCTAAGATAGTAATCCTAGGCTGAAAGAGTTCAGTGCCCCTCCAAAAATCAAGCAGAGCATGAACGGTCTCATTACAGGTAAATTCATTATCAAAAAACTCCCACGGATTCTGCTTATGCTCTTCGATTTCACTTAAAAAGAAAATCGAGTGAATTTGCTCACCTATAGCTCTGACTTGGCTTAGAAGACTATCAACGGCTGCTTTCGGAGCACCATAGTTTATATTTTCAATAGACATTCAACGTTTAAAGACCAGTGGGTATCTCAAATCAAGGTGCAGAAAAGGTGCACTTTCACTCGAAAACAGGAAAGAGCCGATTTAACTCAGCTCCCGATGGTCTCTACATTGTATTGAATTTAAGAGAAAAATGGCGGAGAGACAGGGATTCGAACCCTGGAAGCCATTGCTGACTTGCCGGTTTTCAAGACCGGTGCATTCAACCGCTCTGCCATCTCTCCGCTCGCCCAAAGAGTATTAACTCAATGAATTCCTAGTTTTCTACTCTTATTTTTGAAATTTTGAAACCTTAAAGGAAATTGGTTATAGTCCCTGGCTGGGCCTGACCCCTGTGGGTCATAATCTGCGAATCCCGCCAGGGCCGGAAGGCAGCAACGGTAACAGAATCATGCCTTTGGCAGGATCAGTCGGGCCCTCTTTTTTGAATTTTTTTGCGTTTAGAAAGAAGGAATTTGGTGTCTTACGTTGTTTTAGCCCGAAAATACCGACCTCAGCGCTTTGTCGACTTGGTTGGCCAGGAACACGTCAGCCAAACCCTAAAGAACGCTGTTAAATCTAAACGCCATGCTCACGCCTACCTTTTTACTGGTCCTCGAGGTGTTGGCAAAACAAGTGCGGCCCGACTTTTAGCAAAAGCACTCCGTTGCACAAACCCTAGCGATGAAGCCGAACCATGCAATGAATGCGAAGCTTGCTTAAGTGTAAATCAAGGCAATGCTCTGGATGTCATCGAAATCGATGCGGCCTCAAACACCGGTGTTGATAACATACGCGAGCTTCGTGAAAACGTAGGCTACATGGCCAGTAGTGGCCAATACCGCATTTACATCATCGATGAAGTGCACATGCTTTCAACGGCTGCCTTTAACGCTCTTTTGAAAACTCTCGAAGAGCCACCTGAGCACGTGCTCTTTATTTTTGCCACAACTGAAGTGCACAAGGTTCCTGCCACTATTCAATCACGCTGCCAGCGCTTTGATTTTAAGAAAATATCTGGCCCTGTGCTCACTAAAAATCTTTTAGACATTTGCAAGATTGAAGGCATCAAGATTGATGAAGCCGCCATGCGCACCATTGTCACAGAAAGTGAAGGCTGCCTCAGGGATGCTCAATCCCTACTCGACCAAGCCATTGCTCTTTGTGGAGACTCTATTGAAATTGCCACTCTAGAAAAGGCATTAGGCCTTGTGGATCGAACCCGCTTTTTTGCTTTATTAAAGAATTTCTACAATCACGATGCCGGAGCCGCTCTTGAACTTTGCTCAGAGATGCTCGGCCAGGGGATTGACCCAAAGATCCTACTCGGACGAATTGTTTATTTTTTCCGCGACCTGCATTTTTATAACTGGACCGGAAAACTTATTGGCGACGACGTGGATTATCACAACTCACTCAAAGCCGCGCGAGAAGCCTTGAGTGAAGACGAAATTGTTCGAGCTTTGGACTTAAGTCTCAACACTCAATCGCGCCTAAGCTCTAGCTCCAATGCTAGTTTTGCGATGGAAGCCTTGGTGGTAAAACTTTGCTTGCAAAGGCCCATCGCCGCAAGTGCCCCGAGCCCACAAGCTCGAACACCCTCAACCAACAATCAAAGAAGCTCTACTCCAACCCCCTCTAGGCAAATGAATGCTCCTCTAAGCAGAGAAATGCCTCCGATGCCTGAAGATGAGGGAATGCCAATGCCTGAGCATGTTCAAACTCAACCTAGTTCTAGCGCTGCAGGCGGATCTCGAGCTGACTTGGCAAAACTAGAGAATTTCCTTCACTCAAAAAAGCCGGCCTGGGTTCCGGTTATTAAAAGTATTATCACCTTCGAGATGAACGAAAGTAATCTAAAGGTTGTTGTTCGAGAAGATTTTGCAGGCAAAAGACTCGCCTCCCAGGACGGGAAAAAGCTTTTAACCGATTTATTCAAGCTCACCGGAGTCGACATTAGCTTTGCAGAGGCTAACAACGGAAAAAAAAAACCTAGCACTCACGAAGTCTATCAAAACAAAGTGAAAGAAAGTCGTGAGCACAGCGCCATTCAAGAAGCCATTAAAACCTTTGAGGCGACTATAAAAGACGCTAAGGTGATCAACAAAGAACAGAGGAGATAAACAGAACTATGAAATTTCCAGGCGGCGGCAACATGCAACAACTTTTGGCACAAGCCCAAAAGATGCAAACTGAAATGAAACAAATGCAAGAAAAACTTGCCATGAAAGAATTCGACACCGAATCAGCTGGTGGACGCATCAAAGTTCGCGTTAACGGCAAGCAAGAAATTCTTAATCTTGAGATAAACAAAGAGCTCATCGATCCAGAAGATCCAGACATGCTTTCTGACTTGGTGAAAGTGGCTATTAATGATGCCATCACGACCTCACAAAACGCAGTCGCTCAAGAAATGGGCCAGGTTGTTCCCCCACATCTTTCAGGACTATTCTAAACATATATGAAGCTACTTCCTCGAAGCCTTGAAAGCCTTGTCTCTGAGCTGAGCCGATGGCCAGGCGTGGGTGAACGTAGTGCACTTCGATACTCCATGGCGCTTTTACGCTCTGGGAAATCGAGTGTAGACAACTTAAAAAAAGCTCTCTCCGAGCTACAAACAGAAATCTCGACTTGTCCACAATGCTTTTTTTGGACACAAACAAAGCATTGTCCACTATGCGAAAGCTACGAGCGCTCGGCCACACAACTGTGCATTGTTAGAGATTGCCCGGATGTGATTGCCCTTGAGAGATTTAGAAAACAAGGTTGGCAATACCATGTGCTTCAAGGCTTGCTTTCGCCTCTAAATGGCGTGGGCCCCTCGGATGTTCGGATCAACGAGCTCTTTACGCGTATCAAAGAAAAGAACGTAACTGAGATGATCATCGCCTTGGATGCCACCATCGAAGGCGATGCGACAGCGCTCTACATTCGCGACCGCCTGAGCGAAGAGTTTCCACACGTAAAAGTGAGTCGAACCGCTTTAGGCCTACCTGCTGGATCAAGCGTAGAATACCTTGACCCATCTACCCTGGAACATGCCCTTAGATACCGCACGGAGTTTTAACTTATGGGATACATCATCAATGAACTCGACACTATTTTAGAAAGAGTTCTCGTGGTGGCTCCCACAAGCGAAGAACTCAGAGACCTCTTTGAAAACATCAGCCTAGAAATGACCACCGAATTGAGTCCCAATAAAAAAGCCAACTTTAACTCGTCCATGATCCCCAGCGGATCGGCCATAAGTCTTTTCACTGCCTTTAATCTAGGCAAGAGAGGCTCGATGACTTTGCGAATGGCTCTGATGGGGGCTCAACTAGAAGATGGCCCCATCGCTCCGAAACTCTGGCAAATGGCTGATTTTGCCATTTTGAGCGTGGATCCGACCTCACTCTACTCGGAAGAATACCTGCGATCCAAGCTTCCGCGCGAAGCTCACGAACTTCCTTGTGTAATCACAGGCTTAGAAAGCTTGGAAGACGAAGAAAAGGACCTCAGATTTGTTGCCCTTCAACGCTGGTTTCAGAAGAATTTCAACAAATATCATCTAGCCAGCCCAAAAGCGAAGATTCTCTCAGAGAGTCTTGAATGGTCGCTAAGCTTTTAGTATCAACAGTCTCTTAGCCAACTTGTTCGCTGGTAGCTCAGTTGGTAGAGCAGGTGACTGTTAATCACCTTGTCGCAGGTTCGAGCCCTGCCCAGCGAGCCAATTTAATAAAGATTCTACGATTCTACGATTCTACGATTCTACGATTCTACGATTCTACCCGCTTAATGGTGGGTTGCGCCTAAAAAAGATTTAAGAGCAAGCACTTAGCAGCCTTAGTCTGTAATTACGAAAGCTTCTGAATCCGTAA
>Ga0100403_1001850_pt1 | contig 18058 bp, 16 predicted proteins | sample CryGeymet201501t_FD_83663 | JGI IMG/M metagenome (GOLD analysis project Ga0100403, IMG submission 83663) | Groundwater microbial communities from Crystal Geyser aquifers in Utah, USA - Crystal Geyser metaG 2015-01t | ecosystem: Environmental > Aquatic > Deep subsurface > Groundwater | place...
GGCCGTTCTCGACAGATCGCCAGTCTCACAGGTTAGGGCAATAGATTCTCTTGATTGGAGCTTTACGGATTCGCCCAACGAATTAGCTGGATCAAAAACATGTGCCTCTCTCTGACTGCCAGCCTTAAGAAGACGAGACTTCGACGTAAATTTCACCACAGTTTTTCCAGGTGGGACATTTTTTTGTGAGCCATTCATCCCCGATTCAACGATATTACCGCCTCCCGCATCAATTCGAAATGACTCGACACCAGAGCGTAACAACAATTCAGCCATATCCCCCAAAGCCATGCCCTTCACAATCCCACCAAAAGTCAGTCGCTTTACTGGAGCGGTAAAATAAAAACTCTTATCGTAGTCATCCATTCGAAGATGATCTTGCCCCAAGACTTTTTTTCGAACTTTCCAAAGTCTGTCACCAACAGTGATGTCGAATTTTTTCTTGGTCTGTTTATGAGCCAATTGTGAAAGCTCAAGTCCAGACCAGAACAACGTGCTCGGGATTTGCTTTTTGTGCAGACCTTTTATTTCTAATTGTCTGAGTTCACTTTCCTCAGACCAATCCGAAAAAGTATTCTCATAGAGCAGAGCCAAAGCCATGACCTTGGTTTTCAGATCTGAAAATTCTACAGATTTTGGCATATTTTGAACGCTGATTTGCCACCTGGCTCCCATCGCCAAAAAACTCGAGTCTAGAGTCTTGGCCTGCTCCTGCGGGGCTAGCCTCAAACTCGAGCAAGCCGATAAAATGCCAAGAACACAAAAAATCCTGAACTTTTTCCAAATTTGGGGTTGCCTAACTGCGCCAATCATCCTATCTCCTTCTGCGGGTCGTTAGCTCAGTTGGTTAGAGCATCTCCCTTTTAAGGAGAGGGTCCCCGGTTCGAGCCCGGGACGACCTACCAGTCTTCTCGACTCCCTTTGGGTCGTCGACTTAGCCTTCGGCTTATTGCCTTCTCCCGTTGGTCGAAAACTTAGCCTTCTTAATGGTCACTTCGCTTAGCTCAGTGACATAGCCTTCGGCTGGATGGCTTTTTCGCTACCGCTCAAAAACTTGGCCTTCGGCTCCTATGCCCACTTCGCTTTCGCTCAGTGACTTGGCCTTCGGCCTTCCCTCCTGGGCTCCGCAGTTACTTTTCACTTAAAGCTTATTCCTCCCGGCATTTCAAACTTCGAACAATGCTTGCAGATGACACAGTCTGCACCTATGATCCGCCTCGGAGGACACTAATGACCATGCTCAAACTTATTAAAAACAGCACTTTAGTTGCGATAGCAGCTCTTTCTTTCCAACTTCTCGCCCTTACGCCCCCAACCTACCAGCAAAAGGTCGAACAAATCCGAAGCAAGATTTCATTAAATATGAACACCTTCAGCTCCGAGTTTGATCGCGTTGCAGCCGTCAACCAAATCCACGACCTCATTTTCAACTCCGATAAGTCCTCTTATTTCTCTAAAGAATCTGGCCTTGTGCAAGAGATCTCAATCGTTAGCTACAACTTTGACTTTAGCGAAGAAGATCTGGCAGGCATCACCGCCCTCAAAGGTCACGAACTTACCTGGCCAACAGGGCTCGATCTTCGCGATCGGATCGCCGCCTCTTTGGATGATGAGCACACCACACTGTTTGCTTTGCGTGAAATACGCCACATGCTCCAAAGCTCCTACGAAAACCTCAAGTTTTTAGAAGAGCGCGACTATGAAGTCGCTAGCAACAATTCCAACCTAGAAAACCTTGCAAACTTACGATCGAATTTGGACGCGAACGCTCAACTTCGATCAGCCTTCAATCGCTTCCCAAATACACGCATCAGTTCTGCCGGTGGCTCGATGGACCAATCAGGCGTGGAGTTTTATCATGGCTTCGACTGGGAAGGGAACGCCTACGATACAGCTACCGTCCACCTTGGCCACAAAGATATCTTCAACAACTCTCCTTTTATGAATGAGGCCACTCTTGGATTGGCACTCGAGATCGCCTACTTGGATGGCTTTGGTGTTCTTTCAGGGTATTGGATGAAAAACGATGTCTTCGAAGCCTCACTGCGAGAATTCAACACTCTTCTTGAAGATGCCGAGATCAAACGCCTCCTAAAAGACAACAAAGTTCATAACGTTGTATTTGACGAAGAATTCCGCCGCAAAAACAATCTCTTCGAAAATAACAAACTCGTTCTCGGAACGACAATCGACGACATGAAGCTCGTTATCAACTTGCTATTTCGTTAGAACAGTCTCGCACGAGATACCGTTCACCAAAACAAAAAGCCGCTCCCCCAAAGGAGCGGCTTTTTTTGTTTCATTTCAGATGAACCATCGAAGCAGTATAAAACGTAGCTCGACAATGTTCGGACTATTTCAACGCAGCTTCTTCAGAACTCGGAATCACACCCAGAGAAATCATTTTACACGCATCGATAAAATTCTTGTCGCTTATATTTTTGCAGCGGCCAGCATATTTTATTCCCCACACCCTATCTCGAATAGCAGGAGCGCGTCTTTCACATTCTGATTCTGAAATTCCAATTCGAACCACTGTGATCAACTCGTCAAATTCACATTTTCCATCGTCATGATAAAATTCAACCGACTCTGTAGAACCGCCCCCACCGCCGTGATCGCCATCACCCTGAATCAGTTCAGCGAGCACCTTAGCGATACAAGTCACATTACCCGAACAATTATCAATTCGATCATCGGCACTGCTTCTCGCAATCGACGTCGTCGCATAAAACAAAACCACGAACAACAAACACATAGGCCCAAAAAATTTCAATTCTTTCATAAAAAGCTTTCCTCCTGATGTGCGCGAATACACCCCACGAAAGAAAACCCGACAACTTAATACGACTTAAATTTGCGCTAAAGCAATTTTATTGCGTGAGACCTAACAGCGATCAGGGACCTCAAAATATATTATAGAGTTTAGTACTGCTGATCGAAGTCAGAACAACTCGCTCTGTTAAGTGCCCCACTCAAAGCCCAGTAATCTTCTCCCTTACGAAGAAGGCGATCTTCCCAAACTAAAGTCTCCACTGGGGTTTCGCCGGAAGCGTCTTCCACCATGTGCTTTCCACTCCAGAAATTATACATCCAAGCATTGAGTGCATCTTCTACGTGAAACTCTCCATCACGAAACCAACCGACAATACCCTCATCCCCTCGAGCAGGTTTCAGCCACAACGAACCATCTTCTCCCACACGAAGGCTTAAGTCTGTCCACATTGTGTCGAAGCCATCAGGGCAGCGCACTCCAAGCTTCTTAACGTTCAACTTCTGCGACGACTCTTCGTATTCAAACTTAAGCGAATACTCCTCACACACACCGTCACCTGTGAACTTATGAGTCAAATCCACACTGCCCGTCCAACAACCTAAAATCATCATCGCATTCAAAATCATACTCCCCAAGCTAATGCAGCTCCGCCCAAAACTCCAGCCCGCCCTTCTCCACTAATTAACGGCGAGACAATTGAAAAAAGAAGCCTGGCGCCTTAGAAGATGATCATGACTCAATTTGATCTATCAAAATTCCGCATCGAATCCGACACCATGGGCGAAATGAAAGTCCCTCAAGACGCTTTATGGGGCGCTCAAACACAGCGATCTCTAGAAAACTTTAAAGTCGGCCAAGACCTCATGCCTCGCCCCGTCATTCGCGCGATGGGAATTTTGAAAAAAGGCGCGGCCCTTGCGAATAAGGACCTCGGCAAACTCGACGCTGAAAAATGCACGGCTATCTGCAAAGCCGCAGACGAAGTCATCGAAGGCAAGTGGGACGCTCACTTCCCTCTAGTCGTTTGGCAAACAGGCTCCGGCACTCAGTCCAACATGAATGCCAACGAGGTCATCTCCAACCGCGCTATCCAGATCATGGGCGGCGAAGTGGGCAGCAAAAAGCCCGTCCACCCCAATGACGATGTCAACAAATCCCAATCCTCCAACGACGTATTCCCTACGGCCATGCACATTGCCGCCGTCGAAGAATTCGAGCGTCACCTTCTCCCGAACCTCAAACTTTTTAGAGACGCTCTTCTGAAAAAAGAAAAGCTCTTCGACAAAATCATCAAAGTCGGCCGCACTCACCTTATGGATGCGACACCTCTGACTCTCGGACAAGAATTCTCTGGCTACAGAACCCAACTCGACTATGGCATTGAGCGCATCGAGCAAAGCCTTCCTCGCCTCAGACAACTCGCTCAAGGCGGCACTGCCGTTGGAACTGGCCTCAACACCCATCCAAAATTTGCAGAGCTTGTTGCCAAAAAGATCACAGAGATCAGTGGCTGCGAATTCGTCACAGCTCCCAACAAGTTCGAAGCCCTTGCCGCACACGACGCCTTTGTCTTCGCTCATGGTGCCCTTAAGACACTCGCTTGTAGCTTCATGAAAATTGCCAATGACATTCGCTGGCTCGGGTCAGGCCCTCGTTGCGGAATCGGCGAGCTTGCCCTTCCCGAAAACGAACCGGGCTCATCCATCATGCCAGGTAAAGTGAACCCCACCCAAAGTGAATCCATGACCATGGTCTGCTGCCAGATCATCGGCAACGACGTGGCCCTCAACGTCGGCGGCTGCTCTGGAAATTTCGAGCTCAACGTCTTCAAGCCATTGATGGCCCACAACCTCATTCACTCCACTCGCCTATTAGGCGATTCGGCCCGAAGCTTTGTCGAGAATTGCCTCGATGGCCTGGAGCCCAATGAGCCGACCATCGCTCGCCATCTCGAAAACACCCTCATGCTCGTCACAGCCCTCAACCCTCATATCGGCTACGACAAAGCGGCCAAAATCGCCAAAAAAGCCCATTCAGAAGGCTCAACCCTTCGTGAAGCAGCTCTAGAGCTTGGATTCCTCAGCGAAGAAGAATTCGAAAAATGGGTCCGCCCTGAGGAAATGACCTCCCCGAAGTAAGCTACTGACTTCATTTACTGTGCGCCGGGAACGGTTGGTGGGGCTCAAAGCAGCCCAGAACGCACGAGTAACACGTTCACGTATTTTATGACGCAATGCAAAAATAACTCTTTTTAAACCGATGTATTTCTGCTAAAAGCAAGACCTTACACGGAAGACCCGCTGCGTTACACGGATTTGTACTCGGCAATCTTCTCGCAAACGTGTATATCGATTCTGCCAGCTAGGTCTGGCGGGGTGAGGAAAAAGGGACATGGATGTAAAGAAAGAAAGCACCACCACTCCGGCAAAAACGTCGGAAGCTTCAAATCTATCCTCTGAAATCTCAAAAGCGTTAGATCTTTTGATTTCAGGAAAGACGGAAGAAGCAAAGAATCTTTTAGAGACTTACGTTGAAGGTGAGAACATCAGCAACGAGTATAAGCTAAAAGCTTACGGTCATCTTATTCGACTTGCTGGCGAATCTTTCGACCTCGACAGCGCTCCAGCCTACATTGATGCGATCAAAAAGATCGACGTTAAAACCTCAGAAGAAAAATCTTGTTTTGCAGAGTGCCTCTACGCCATTGGCGCAGGATGGTCGTACCTTGGAGACCAAACCAAAGCTCGCAAAAATTTAACTGAAGCCAAAAATCTCACCGAAGAAATCGGCAACAGCAAACTCAAATTCTTCGCACAACTTGGATTACTAGAAGTCCTTCGCCAAGAAGGTAAATACTCTCAAGTCCTTGAAGAACTCCCAGCTCTAGAAAAAGAAGCTGTCGACACCAACATGCCGCAAGCAGTTGGTTCGTGCAAAATTTTGCGCGGCGACGCCCTCCGCAAAAAAGGCCTCTATAACGAAGCTCTCGAAGCCTACACTTTGGCCCTAGAGATCTACAGCCAGAATAAAAACAGCCCCTTCTATCATTATGTTCTTTGGGCACTAGGCACCTGCTACGCAGCCCTCGAAGACAAAGAAAAAGCTGTCATCTACCTAGAACTCGCAAGTCACAACTCCCAAAGCATCCAATTTTGGAGAGTGAACATTCGAGCCAACTTGACTCTTGCGGAGCTTCACACAATCTCTGGCCACTACGTTCAAGCCGAAGATTGCTACAAGAAAGTCCTCGCTCATTCTGGAATGGATGAGAATTCCTACTACGGCAAACGCTACCTTCGCGGAATGGCCCTTCTTTACACCCGCATGGGTGAATACGAAAAAGCCGATGAGATCATCGACAAACTCGTTGTGGCAGCTGTTCGAGAGGAAAAGCAAGGCGACATCATGCGCCTGCGCCTCCTCAAAGCCGAAGTCCTTATCCGCGGCGGCGAAGCCAATCAGCTCGATGAAGCTCGCGGCATGCTTGAAGAAGCCATGGCCTACTACAAAGAACGAAAAATTCTTCGCCACAAAGCTTCTTGCCTTGAACTTTTGGCTCGCCTTGATTCTGTTGGTGGCTTCCCACAAGAAGCACTCGCAAAGGTTAACAAGACTATGGAGATCGCTAAGACGAGCTCTTTCGATCGTCTCTTCCTGAGAGCTGCTCTTGCTAAAAAAGTTTTGGAGCGCAAGCTAGGGCACAGTCCTTCTGCAGACGACGATCAGCGCATCCGCAGAATGATCAACCAATTGAATGCTCGTCCTGAGCGAATCATTTTGGCTCGATTCAAATACGAATCTTACGATGAATGGAGTAACGAGCTTCGAAACCTCGACTCTCACGGCCAGCGTTTCGTGAACGAGTTCTTCGATGACTTCCACTTCATCCCGAACCAAAGCGTCGACATCGAAATCGACCGCAACTCAAACTATGTTCGTGAGAAGCACTTGGGAGAGATCCCTTTCCACAACAAATTTACATTGATGAAAATATTGCTACTTCTAGCAGAAACTCCGGGGAAGGAATTTTCTAAAGAAGTTTTGGCAAAAGAGATTTGGGATCAAGAATACAACCCACTTCGACATGACAACAATATTTACATCAACATCAACAGGCTCAGGAAGTTACTTGAGCCGAACCCTCGCGAAAGTCGTTACGTAATGAACGGCTCAAAAGGGTATTATTTCAATCCTTCGATGAAAGTGAATATTTCGTCGAGGATCTCTGACGTTGCGCCTCGTAGCCAGGGCGTTAACCCGTAGAACTGTATTTTGATCGCATAGGATCAGCGCAGCTCTCGAGCTAAATATGGATACAAAACCTGAAGGGGGTTTAAAATGAAGGGTCTGTTTATGCAGAACAAAAAGAAGGGAACCTTAGCAAGCTTGTTTGTACTGGCTGTGCTTTGTCTTTCTTCCATCACAGCAATAGGAATGAGCGGCAAGCAGCCAACCGAAGTAGGAGTCTTGGGCGGAGGCGCAAACCCCGAAAAGACCATTCTTTTCCCGGCGGCAGAGTGCAATGTTAGGGCTTCTATGGCCAAGTCTCGAGAGAAGCTCGAAGAACGCCACAACTTCCTTTCACCTCAGGGTATTTTTCCGTGGCCCGACATCACAGGTCGATTCAATATCAACGGTATCTGGCTCAGCGAGACGCGCGGTGTATACGTCGTCATCAGCCAGAAGAACCACAGAGACTCCCCCGAATACGGAGCCCTAAGTGTTGAATTTTACTCATCTTGCGACAATTCTCTGATTGCCCGCGGCAAACGGGTTCTCACGAAAGATGATTGGGCCGACACAAAAGTCATGATCTACCTCACCCAACACGACCTACATGGCAGACGTTTATTTGCTGAAGTCAGAGCCATGATGGGCAATGGGGCCGATGTGGACGACAACGTCGCCATTCGGATCTTGGAGCTACGCACAAGAACTGAAGTTAGAGACCTTCTATTCACAAGAAGATTTCTATAATTAGGAGACTGTCTTTTGGGCCTTAGAGGGAAATATCCCCCTCCAGGGCCTCAATAAACTTGACCAGACTGGGTCGCTTCGCTAGAAGTTCCGGCTCAGCGGGGGTTATTTGGATTCTCTATCGTTTTTCGTGAAGTCCCAATAATCCGCAAAGAAACTGTAACTAGATAACTGACTAAAACTGATTGATTTTAAGGATTTATATTATGGGTCGCGACGACAACCGATTAACAAAAAAAGTAAAGCAGCGTGCTGCTCAACGTAAGAAAAAAGAGCGCATCAAGCAACGTATTGAAGCTGGAAAGGCGAAGAAGAATGGAAACTAATAACAACTCTTCATCAAGATCTGAAGGCAAGCCAGGAGAAGACGGTCGTCAAGATCGCCCTCGTCGCACAAATCGCTTTAGCCGTCGCAAAGTTTGCCCATTCATCATGGATAAGACTTTAGTCCTCGACTACAAGAACATGAAGGTCATCAACCGTTTCGTAACTGAAACTGGAAAAATTGTTCCTCGTCATGTTTCTGGCGTTAGCGCGAAGAACCAAAGAAAACTTTCTAAGCACATCAAACGTGCTCGCGCTTTGGGCTTCGTAGCTCCGCTCATCGCTGAGTAGACTGTTAATAGCAGTTCCTTGAACTGCTCTGTTAATAGCAGCTATCCTTACCGCTGAAACAATAGTCATATTAATCAAAGCGAAGATCCTCAGGGATCTTCGCTTTTTCTATTTCAAGAAACAAATTTTTGGAACACTCCCCCTTACCCCCCAGCTAGGCGGTCGATAGAATGAGAGTGTGAGCCTTGAAAGTATAAAATCATCCATCAAAACTCGTTTTGACGACTCCAAAAGAGTTCTAACTTTTGACGAGTATTTTAAGCTCTGCGCAGAATCGCCTTACAAATACACTCGAAATGCAGCGGCCTACATCGTAGATGCTGTCGAGCATTTCGGAACCGCGCAGAAGAAAGTTCGCAAAAAGAACATCACTCGCTTCAACATTTTTGACAATGCCTTTGCGGAAGCACCGACTCCACTCGCGGGGCATGAAAGCGTTCAGAAGCAAATCATAAGAAACCTAAGAGCCTTTGCCCACTCAGGCAGGTCAGATAAACTTCTTCTTCTCTACGGACCGAACGGTTCGGCAAAAAGTAGTTTCGTAAAAATTCTCTATGACGGAATCGAAGAATATTCACGCAACACTGATGGAATGGGGTTTAGCTTCAGCTGGATTTTTCCACATGACTCATTCGATCGAAAAAGTATGGGAATCGGACCACGTAGCGATGCCGACCTCGTGGACTCCTATGCGCACCTTGAACAAGATCAGATTGGGGCCATCGTGCGAAGTGAACTCAACGAAAACCCCCTTTATCTGATACCGCGCTCCGAACGAGAGAAGCTATTCAACGACTGGGTTGAAAACGCAAAAGATGCCGGGGAAAAACAGCGCCTCAAGATTTGTAGAGAAACGTTTCTCAGAGCGGAACTAAGCCACAAAAACACATTGATACTTGAAGCTCTTCTCGACAACTACGGTGGAGATTTCAGCAAAGTGCTACGGCACGTAAGAGTGGAAAGACTCTATCTTTCTTCAAAGCTTCGCAAAGGACTAGTCACGATTCAGCCTCAACTCGCAGTGGACGCTGGACTAAGGCAAGTCACCCTAGACCGCTCGCTAGCCAATCTTCCACCTGCCCTGCAAAGCCTGAACTTGTTTCAACTCGAAGGACACCTCGTAGACGGCAATCGAGGCTCGGTTGAGTTTAACGATTTACTCAAACGCCCGGTCGAACATTTCAAATATCTCCTGAGCACTTGCGAAAATGGAACTCTCACACTCGGCGGAATCCTCCTATACCTCGACACCGTTTTCGTCGGAAGCACCAACGACAGACAACTTGAAGCCTTTAGGGAGCATCCCGAATACAGCAGCTTTAAAGCTAGAATCGAGTTGATTAAAGTCCCATACCTACTTCGCATTAGCGATGAAGAAGAAATCTACAAAGATACCGCGGCCAAAAATGCCGGAAATAAAGAAATCCTCCCTCACTCCACCTACCTGCTTGCAATCTGGGCGGTAGCCTCTCGACTGAAGAAGCCCTTACTCAAAGACAAAAACGCCATGCTCACAAAAGTCCTGGAGAAAATATCCCCGATTCAAAAAGCTTTTTTATACGACTCAGCGCAAGTGCCTGACGACCTAGACGAAGAGCAAAGACGGGAACTACTTGGCCACCTCGAGGACCTCGTCGACGAACATCAAAAGCTCCCTTACTACGAGGGTCTTTTGGGTCCTTCAGCCAGGGAGTTGAAAGCCATTCTCCAACTTGCAGCTCAGAATGAGGCTTACCCGAGTCTCGGCCCCAATGCGATTTTTTCTGAACTCAAGAACCTAGTGAAAAGACCTCAGGACTTTGAATATCTCAGGCAAGAACCTATGGGGCTCTACCACAACTATGATGCCCTCATTGATGAAGTGCGCGGGGTTTGGCTTGACCTTATAGAAGAAGAAATGCGTGCTTGTCTAAATCTAGAGCAAGCCGAACAACTCGAAGAATTCCTAGGCAAGTATGTCTATCACTCGACTCACTTTGTGCGGGAAGAGAAGATTCGAAATCGCATCACTGGAAAAAGTGAAGATCCAGACGCCTCTCTCATGAAAGAGTTTGAAGATCTTATCGGGATTCCTGCCGCGCAAGCGATGGACTTTCGCAAAAACATCATTTCCAGGCTTGGCGCTTGGTCCGTCGAGAATCCCACTCGAGATAGCGCGGGGGGTCTACCTTACCCAGTAATTTTCCCCGATCTAGTCGAAAAAATGGTAGATCACGTCCGAGAATCTCAAAACTCCAAAATCAGGTCGATGGGAGCTTTGATCCTGGATCTCAAGGAGTTTGATAGCCTGACTAGCTCGGACCAAGATTCGAGATCTCTTTCCGAATCGAGGCAGATGCTTTTGAAAGTTTATGATGGCATGCAGACAAAATTTGGCTATGGTCCGAAGGGTGCACAAGAAGCTTTGATTGAATTGGTCAAAGCTCGCTACGCCCAATAAAAGGCACCCGGAACTCTTGACGCAATGAATATAAAGTAAAGCTTAAGTAACTCTTTTAAGTTACTTAAGAGTGAGGATAACCTGTGAATAACCTATTGAAGGTCCTAGCATTGAAGGAAAATGACATCCCGCGAGTCGTCTTCGTAAATGACCGAAAAGAAGGCGGAATCAACGCAATCTTTAACCCTGAAAATGACCAATTTGAGTACCAAGTATTTATCCACAGTCTTTTGCCTTTTCGTGAAGAATTTTCCGAAACTTTCGCTGAGTTCGCGCAAGCCAGAAGTTTTGCGGCGCGCTATTTTTCTGACTGGGAAATGCTAAGTTGGGACCTCAAAACTCGTCGCCCCTGCGAAGAGGGCGGCAAAGAATGTGGATCGGGCGAATGTGATACCTGTGTTTCTATCAAAGCAGAGGGCGGTGACACGCCCATAGACGTCGCCAATAGCGCTGCAAGCTGCGGAGCTTGTGGCGGCGCCTAAATTCGCACGGATTCACTCAGCGAACTCTCAGACGGTTTCAGACTACGGCTGAAAATCCATCCACAATCGAGACGTTTGAATGCCTTCGTTAGCCTGATATTTCCCAGACTTGTATTCGCTGATCTCGCCTTCCAAGGAATGGAAGAAGATTTGGCAGATAGGCACCATAGGGTAGATACGAATGGGGTGAATGCAATGCATCTCCAAAGTCCAAAACCCTTTAAAGCCCACATCTCCGAAGCCGGCCGTCACATGAACGAAGAGACCGAGACGTCCAATGCTAGAGCGCCCCTCAAGCATGGGCACTAGGTTTTTGGTTTCTGTGTGTTCGAAAGTCCGGCCCAGGTAGAGCTTGCCTGGCTCAAGAACGAGGCCCTCTTCTGGAATCGTAAGATCCATGGCTGGATTGTCCGACTTCATGTCGAGCGGCATTTCGGTATAGACCTTCAACGCGGGATCAAGACGCAAGTTGTATGAGTTTGGGTTCACATACTTTTCTTCAAAAGGGTCAATCTTGATATCGCCACCGAGGCGCTTCTTTATTTCTAAGCCGCTAAGAATCATTCCTTATTGGATAGATCTGCTAGGCCCTGCAAGCAATGCAAAAAATCTCGACTTACAGGCGCTTGAATAAACGAGCAAGCCAGACATGGCGCCTCGCATTAAGGCCCTTAGTGGCATCAAGCTGAGCTTCCTCGACAATGCTTGATTTGGACTCCAGGAGCTCAAAATACTGAGAAGCCTGTTCATCGAATTCTTTGGATGCCGCACTTTCAAGCAACCCACTCACGATCCACAAACCGCCCGGCAAACTAAGTTCTGCGATTTTAGGCATAAGCCCTGTAAGCACTTCAGCGTAAATATTACTGATGAGAAAATCAGACTTGGGCCAATCCTTTGATCCGATCTCGACCTTACTAAGGTCAGCACTTGGACCGAACCGTAAGACTGAACTCTTAAGATCTTCCCCGTTTGCAGCAAAGACCTTCTCAACCTCTATGCGGCACAAGGGATCTAGGTCTGTGAGAATTTGAGCCCGCTGCGGAAAAAATTTTTTGGCAGCGAGAGCCAAAACTCCAGTACCAGTGCCGATGTCGTATAGAGGAAGATTCGAGGTTTTGATCTGCGAAATGTCCACAGACTGAATTGGGTTTTTAACCTCTGAAGAATTACCGCCTGGATTATGGGTAGAGTTGGATAGTGACTCTAAAAGTTCCAAACACATTTGAGTCGTGGGGTGATCCCCTGTTCCGAATGCCATTCCCGGCTCAACAATAAAGATCGTTTTCCCCTCTGGAATTTTATCCCAAGGAGGCCCCACCCATAGGTTCTGCCCGAAGCTATGCCCCTTCACACTCTTCTTGTAGTTTTCTAGATAATCGTGATTGGGAAGAAGAGACCAACTCAGCTCTCGAACTGCGAGTCTCTGGAGCTGAGCTTGTGCTTCTTCCGATAGATCTAGCGCCTCTTTGAAGAACGTTGTCCGGGGAAAGCTCCCCTCGAAATACGCCTTTACAAAAGCTTCTTCTGATCTAGACTTCTGAAACTCTCCGCTCTCTAGCCATTCGGCACATTTGATCGCAGCTTCTGAGCCAAACTCTAATACTTCGAACTCACCCTCTGGTTGAAAGAGATTGGAACCCTCGCTGGCCAGCTCTTCATTTCCAAGAAATCCCTCAAGTCCCGAGAGCACCTCAACAACTTGGTCAATCTTCGCCCCCGGGCAGCTAAAAAAGTACACGCCATTTTGCTTTTCAATATCCGTCACAACGTAGCCTTTCTATCACCAAACGGTTATACCATGGACATGAGTCCATTAAGCTCAAAGATCGACCTCGCAAAGCAAAAAGAAACTTGGCTTTTTCGCCACGAATTTCTTAAGTCCATCCGTAATTTCTTTGATGCTAAAGGTTTTGTGGAAATAGACACCCCTATCCTCGTCCCTAATCCAGGACTAGAGCCCAACCTTGAATACTTTTCTACAACCTTCAAGCCACAAATGAATGATACCCAGCAAAGAACTCTCTTCCTCGCTACCTCGCCTGAGTATCACCTCAAGAAAGCCTTAGCCTCTGGACTGGATAAAATTTTTGAGATCACATCCAGCTTTCGCAACGGAGAAATCAGCCCCAAGCATGAACCTGAGTTTTTGATGCTTGAGTGGTATCGCCACCCCGGAAACTACATGGACATTGCTCGTGATGGACACGATCTGTTTCACTCTTTGGCGAAGCAGTTTTCAAAATCTCCAGAGGACTGGGCCTCACCGGAGACCATCAGCGTCTGCGAAGCTTTTCAAGAATTTGCAGCTATCGATCTGGAGAGTTTGCTCTCCGAAAACCCCGCTGATTTGGGTCAACTCAACCTCCCTCTCGCAAAAGTCGCTCGAGCCGCAGGCCACACTGAGATTTCAGAGGATTGGAGCTTTGATGATGCCTTCAATGCGTTGATTGTTTCGAAGATTGAACCTGCTCTTTCCAAAAAGAAACTTGTTCTCCTGCAAGACTACCCATCGTCACAAGCCGCCCTCTCAAGACCAAAATCTAGCAAGCCATATCTTTGTGAGCGTTTCGAGATCTATTTCGAAGGCGTGGAACTTGCCAATGCCTTCGGAGAGCTAACGGATTCCGCCGAGCAAAGGCGCCGCTGCCTTGAAGACATCAACAAACGCAAAGCGCTCTACCCCAACGACCCGACCCCAGAAGTGGATGAAAGTTTTTTGACGGCACTTGATCACCTTGACCAAGCTGGAGGCATCGCACTGGGAATCGAGAGGCTCATGATGTGTATGATCGGCTCTCAGGACCTAGGTGATGTCCGCCCCTTTCGCCTTTAGTAAATCACTGCGCAGCATCAAGTGCCTCAATTCACATTTGACCCGCTAGCAAATACAGAAACTTAAGCTAACATTATTTATAGAACTTGTTGGGGGATCAGAATGACACTTACTAAATTTGATATCGTAGAACGCGTTGCTCAAACATGCGGGTATTCAAAACTTGAAGCCGCAGAATTGGTAGAAACGGTTTTTTCATCAATCAAAGACTCTCTAAGTAATGGAGAAAACGTAAAGATTTCCGGCTTCGGAAATTTTGTATTGAGAGACAAACGCGCGCGCATGGGTCGTAACCCACAAAGTGGCGACGCTATGGAAATTTCAGCTCGCAGAGTGATGACATTCAAAGTGTCACAAGTCCTCAAAGAAGCTATCAACTCAGGAAAAGTTCCTGAAGGTGGCATGGCTTCTTTCGATAAGTAAAAACTAACTCCTGCTAGTTCTAGAAATAGAAAGCTACTGACCTTAGTCAGTAGCTTTTTTTGTATCTGCGATCTCTAAAGTCTTTAGCTTCTCATAGAATCGAGATTTCTTAACCTGCAAAACATCTCGCGCCTTCACACTACCGTGCTTTTCTATGGCTTGGCTGATCATGAACTTTTCAAGATCTTTGACGTTTTGGTCGAGGCCCTGGCTCCAATCGATCTGAAAATCACCGGCGGCACCGGAAGGCACCGATACCTTTTCCCAGGCCGTAAAATATTCTTCGATTTCTTCTTTTCCAATTTTCGGAATGCTGGCATTGAGCACAGCATTTTTGATACAAGCTCTTAACTGCCTGACATTCCCCGGCCAGTCGTAATTCTCAAGAGACGCCAAAGCATCAGCTTCAATCGATTTTTCTGACCTCGTATCAAACTCAGATAAAAAGGATTGGGCCAATAGCGGTACATCTCCATCACGCATTCTCAGTGGTGGAATCTTAATAGAAATAGCTGACAACCTAAAATAAAGATCTTCGCGGAAATTGGAATTTAAAACCAAGTCAACAAGCGGCCTGTTGCTCGCGGAAAGTATTCTTCCCTTGAAATGTCTTTCCTGAGTCGACCCAAGCCGCCGGAACGTGCGATTCTCGAGAACACGCAGGAGCTTCACCTGAAGATCAATATTCAGAGATTGAATCTCATCAAGAAACAAGATGCCATCTTCCGCCGCCTCAAGAAGACCAGCCTTCGCAGCAGTCGCCCCACTGAAGGCACCCTTCTCGTAACCAAAAAGCTCTCCCTCGAAAATGTCTTTCGGAATACTAGCGATGTTGACCGAAATGAAAGGAATTCCGCCAGACCCGAAGGCTATGGCACAAAGCTCTTTACCAACACCAGACTCGCCCTCAATGAGGACATCGTCCTTAGCGGGAATGGCTCGCACTAATTTTTGCTTGAAGTCTCGAATCGCCTGACTTTCACCCTTGATCAGAGCATCAACACGACTTCGATTCTCAGAGATCTCGCCCACCCATTCTAGAACGAAAGGAAGCTCCGAGAGGATGTGCTCTTTCAGAACAAATCGATTAGCCCCTTGCTTGATGGCCTTTCTCATCACCGCAATGTCATCAACGCCCGACTGCACAACCAAAACAGTATCGGGATGAAGACGTCTAAATTCAGAAATCAATTCGATTGATTTCTCTCCCGTGGGATCGGAGGGGCTCATCAAATCGACGAGAGCCAAGTCTATGTGCTGGTCCAAGCTTGAAAAGTCGACCTTAACCAAGGAATCAAAATGACTCACCTTCGCGGCACTAGGCAGTGACGACTGAATGGAGTTTAAAATTAAGGAATCGTCTTCAATAAGTAATATATGCACGTGTTCGAGGCCTCTACTATTCAACTGCTTATTCTACAGTAACTGATTTCGCCAAGTTTCTTGGCTTATCCACATTACAATCGAGCTTTACCGCGAGACCGTAAGAGATCAACTGCGTTGGAATCACATACATGATCGGCGCCGATGTCCAAGTGGTCTTAGGCATTCCAATATATTTGTCGCAAAGCTTTTTGAAGCCCTCGTCATCCGCCTCACCAACGCCAATGATGTAGGCTCCGCGAGACTTGATCTCCTCAAGGTTGGAGAGAGTCTTCGCCCGAAGCTCATCACGAGGTGCAAGCACAACAGCTGCAAGATCTTTGTCCACCAAAGCAATAGGACCATGCTTCAACTCTCCAGCAGCATAACCTTCCGCATGACGGTAAGTAATTTCTTTGAGCTTCAGTGCGCCTTCGAGGGCAATGGGATACATCGTTCCACGGCCAACGAACAAAATCGTTCTCTTGTCGTCGAGAGTAGCTCCGATCTCTTTGAACTTTTCTGATTGTTGAAGAAGTGTTTCGATATCCTGTGGCAATCTAGCCAGGGAACGATAGCCATCCACAAAAGCTTCGTGACTTGGGCTCATTCCGCGTAGGCGAGCGACATCATAAGCAAGCGCACACAATACTGTGAGCTGTGCCGTAAAAGCTTTCGTCGAAGCCACACCAATTTCTGGTCCGGCCTTGGTTGAATATTGAAAGTTGGACTCACGCATAATCGTTGAGCCCGGGACATTACATACTGAGAAAGTCGAAAGACCGTGATCATTCGCAAGTCTTAGCGCCGCCAAAGTATCAGCTGTCTCACCAGACTGAGAAATCACACCAACAATGGTGCCAGGCTCTAGAACCGGGGAGCGATAGCGGAATTCACTCGCGATATCGACTTCAACGGTGATCTTGGCCCACTTTTCAAAATAATATTTAGCCACAAGAGCTGCATGGTAGGCGGTTCCACAAGCTACAAGATAAACTTTTTTAACATTTCTCCAAAGAGCTTCATGGGCTGTTGGATTGTCCCAAACGAACGCCCCCAGGTCAGATATAGGCATACGACCAGACAAAGTATCTGCAATCACACTCGGCTGCTGAAAAATTTCTTTGAGCATAAAGTGGTCAAAGCCATCTTTGGCCACTTTGTCTGCGGTCCATTCGATCTTCTCGAACTTCGGCTCAATGACTTTGCGATCCTCAAGAGAAAAAACCTTGAGCTCCGAACCGTTGACTTCGGCGACACTCCCCACGGGAAGAAAAGAAATATTTTGTGTGTAGGGAAGTAGCGCCTGAAGATCACTCGCAATAAGCGCGCCATCTTTAGCAATGCCTGCCACTAGCGGAGCACCCGCTTGAAGCATGAACAGTCTGCCCGGGATATCTTTGAGCATAAAAAGCACGGCGTAGTGGCCCTGAACTTCGGATGCTGCAGACTGAAGAGCATCGAAAACCAAAGAGCTTTGATCTTCTTTGGAAAGTTCTTTTACCGACTTAGATTTCTTAACTAATGACTTTTCAATCTTGCTGTTTACAAGTTTGGCAAAGACTTCCGTATCAGTTTGAGAATCAAAGGACACACCTTCATCCATCAATTCCGTTTTAATTTCAGCATGGTTCTCAATGATGCCGTTGTGAACAAGCACTAAGAGCTCAGCGCTATGTGGGTGAGCATTGACTTCACTCGGAACTCCGTGGGTTGCCCATCTCGTATGGCCAATGCCTTGCGGATATTTTTCCTGAATGTCTTCCGTAGCATCTATCAGTCTCTGCACTTGTCCGACACATCTTCGAACGAGTACATCCGAGCTTTCACCGGCAGCTCGCATCGCAATTCCCGCAGAGTCATACCCGCGGTATTCCATTCGCTTTAGTCCATCAAGTAATAGAGGTTTTGCGTCGCCACTACCGACGTATCCAATGATTCCACACATAATCTAACGTTCCTAACTTTTTACTTCGCCTGACTTTTTTCTTTGATAGCCTTGCGTTTTGCATTGAGCTTCTGGGCATATCCTTCTTTGATCACCATGTCAGGTCGGGATATAGCAAGGGCTCCATTGGGGACATCTTCGGTCACTGTAGTTCCCGACCCCACATAGGCGTCATCCCCAACCTCTACAGGAGCAACTA
>Ga0100403_1001852_pt1 | contig 18050 bp, 16 predicted proteins | sample CryGeymet201501t_FD_83663 | JGI IMG/M metagenome (GOLD analysis project Ga0100403, IMG submission 83663) | Groundwater microbial communities from Crystal Geyser aquifers in Utah, USA - Crystal Geyser metaG 2015-01t | ecosystem: Environmental > Aquatic > Deep subsurface > Groundwater | place...
TATACTCAATAAAGAGACCGAAAGGTAAAAAAAAGCATGAACACAAATAACATCTTATTGGGAATTGTAATATTTTTGGTAGTAGCCAGTTATTTTGTTTTATTTGTTCTTATTCCTAGGAAAAAATAAATTTATATGTTTAAAGATGTCATTGCGCCGATTCAGGCATGGCTTCTTTCTCAGGGAAGATGTGTTGGTTGCGGGAAAGAACTTAAAAGCGGAAAAACTTTTAAACTTAAGGATGGAACAGAGAAAATAGTTTGTAGTTGCGGCAGAATCTTCGTTCATGATCCCAAATCCAACAAATATCGCAGAGCTCTTCTTGAGGAAGTTTAGTTTCTAATGAAGAAATTATTAATATCACTTTTGTTTTTACTAGCTTCTTTTTTGAGTGTTTTTATTTTTGTATATAGTCAGACAAAACCTGTTTCTAAAGATACTTCAGCTAAATATTTTCTGATTTTAAAAGGAACCGGCGCATCGCAGGTGGCAGATAATCTTAAAAAATCCGGATTAATTAGGAGCCCGCTTTTATTTAAGGCATACATGAAGTTTTCCGGACTTGCCCAAAAGATTCAAGCCGGACAATATAAACTCTATCCCAATTATTCATTATTTAAGGTTATTTCAGAAATCAATAAAGGTCCTATTGAAGTTTGGGTAACAATTCCCGAAGGATTAAGAAAGGAACAAATTGCCGAAAAATATATTAACGTTTTAAATCCCCCTGACTCCGAATCTTTCAGAAACGATTTTTTAAATATAACCAAAAATAAAGAGGGGTACCTTTTTCCTGATACATATCTTTTTCCCTGGGATGCAAGCCCAAGCTTAATTATTAATAAAATGCTGGCTACCTTTGATGAGAAAGTCGGAGAGATATCTTTGGAGAAACTTGTAATGGCGTCTTTGGTCGAGGAAGAAACAAAAACGGATTTGGAAAGGCCAATTGTTGCCGGGATTTTATATAAAAGGTTGAAAGCGCGTTGGCCTTTGCAGGTTGATGTGGCGCCGGAGACATACCAGAAATTAGGACTTCCCCAAGCTCCGATTGCCAATCCCGGACTGATATCCATCAAAGCGGTCCTTACCCCTGAAGGGTCACCTTACTGGTTTTACCTTCACGATTCCAGCGGCAACATCCATTACGCAAAAACAGCCGAAGAACATAATCTAAATGTCAGTAAATACCTATTGACAAGGTAATATTGGCTTATATAATCTCTGTTAGGCGTACTAGATTATACGCTTTTCTCGCGTTGTAGGGTGCGGGTCTTTATTTGCATCAAATGGGTTTAAAAAACAATCGCCGAAATTTCGGAAGATCAGAAAAAGATTTACCCGAACTAGACTTATCAAAAGTACAAAGAGAGTCGTGGCAATGGTTTTTAATAGAAGGGATAGCTCAGGAACTCACAGGCATTTCTCCGATCGATGATTTCACTGGTAAGAATTGGCAGCTTGTTTTGGGTGAACACTCCTTAGGGGAGTCTACAATTTCTCCAAGTTTGGCTCAAGAAAAGGGTTTGACCTATTCTTGTCCGCTTAAGATTATTGCCACTTTAATAAACAAAAGAACGGGAAAAGAAATTACACAGGAAGTTTTCTTGGGAGATCTCCCTCAAATGACCTTAAGAGGAACATTCATCATCAACGGTATCGAAAGGGCGGTTATTAATCAGATTGTCCGTTCCCCAGGGGTTTATTTTTCCGAAGAGTTGGATGCCCCCTCCGGAAGAATGTTGGGAAAAGCTGAAGTTAGACCTCTTCATGGATCTTGGTTGGAGTTTGAAGTGTCTCGTGGAGACGTTATTTCGGCAAGAATTGATAGGAGGAAGAAGGTTTTGGGAACTATTTTCCTAAGGGCAATGGGACTGTCGTCCGATGGAGAAATTATTTCCGCCTTTGAGGGGGTCGATAAAGATGCTGTCCATCGGTATATTCAGGCCACGCTTTTGAAAGATCCAACCAAATCCAAAGAAGAGGCGGTTTTGGAAATATACCGGAAATTAAGACCGGGAGAGCCGGCTGTTTTGGAAAACGCTGAGGCGCTCTTTCAAAGCTTATTTTTGGAACATAGAAGATATGATTTGGGTAGGGTCGGAAGATATAAAATTAATAAAAGACTAAACCTTAATCTCCCCAACGAAAAGTTGACTTGGGTCTTAACCAGACAGGATATTGTTGCCGCAATGTCATATTTAATTAGTCTTCAAAACGGATTGGGAAGAGTAGATGATATTGATCATCTTGCCAATAGAAGACTAAGAAGAGTCGGCGAACTTGTGGCAGTGAATGCCTTTCGGGTAGGCCTTCTTAGACTTGAAAGATCTATTAAGGAAAAAATGAGTTTGGTTTCTCCTGAGGATAAACCTCTTCCTGCGACCTTGATAAATGCCAGGCCGTTAATCGCCTCATTGAACGAATTTTTCAGATCAAATCAGCTTTCGACAATTTTAGACGATACTAATCCTTTGAGCGAAATTGATAATTTAAGAAGGGTTTCTGTCCTTGGTCCCGGTGGAATAAACAGGGAAAGGGCCTCTTTTTCTATCCGTGATGTCAATTCTTCTCAATATGGCAGACTTGATCCGGTAAGAAGCCCTGAAGGGCCAAATATTGGACTGGTTACTTATCTGGCTTTATATGCCAGGGTCAATGAGTTTGGCTTTTTGGAGACTCCTTATAGAAAGGTTGAAAAGATTAAGAAGGGAAAAGGAACTTTAGTAAAGGTCACCGATGAGATAGTTTATCTTACAGCTGATGACGAAGCTGATCGGTATATTACCTACTCGGGTATAGAAATTAATAAGGATGGCTATATTGGAAATCAAAGACTTCCGCTGCGGCACAACGGTAATTTCAGTGAAGGACCTGTAGCATTGGTGGACTTTGTGGATGTTACTCCCAGGCAGGTAATCGGAGCTTCGGCGTCTCTAATTCCTTTCTTGGCACACGATGAGGGAAACAGATCTTTGATGGGATCGAACATGCAGTGCCAATCGGTTCCCCTTGTCAATCCGGAATCTCCTGTGGTTGGGACTGGAATGGAGAAAGAAATTGCAAAAGGAATGGGTCGTGTAATTTACGCAAGACATGGAGGGGTGATTGAATATGCCGATGCAAAGACGGTTGAAGTTAGGCTGGACAAAAAAGTAGATATTGTGACAGCCAAGGCCGATGAAATAGAAATTACGGATGACGGTAAGAAAGAAATATATCATTTGTTGAAATTTAAAAGGACAGCGCACTCAACTTGTTATAACCAAAAAGTAGTTGTCTCGCCCGGAGAGAGGATTAAAGCAGGCGATTTGGTGGCTGACGGGCCTTCTATTGAATCCGGAGAATTATCTTTGGGTAGGAACCTTGTTATTGCCTACGCATCAATGAGTGGTTACGGTTTTGAGGACGCAATCTTGGTTTCCGATAAGATTGTTAAAGAAGATATTCTGACCTCAATTCATATTGAGGAATATGAAGCCGATATTGTGGATACCAAGCTTGGACCGGAGGAATTGACTCGTGACATTCCAAATGTTGCGGAAAGCGAACTTGCCAATTTGGCTGAGGATGGAATTGTGGTAGTGGGGGCTGAAGTCGGTCCAAACGATATTCTGGTAGGCAAGATTGCTCCCAAAGGAGAAACAGAACTTACCTCAGAAGAAAGATTATTAAGGGCAATTTTTGGCGAAAAAGCAAGGGAGGTAAGAGACACATCGCTGCGTGTTCCACATGGAGAAAAAGGAATTGTGGTTAGCGTTTCGATTTTGGATAAAGATAGCGGAGACGAATTGGGTCCGGGCGTAATTAAAAAAGTTGTTGTTAAAGTAGCTCAAACTAGAAAGTTGACTGTCGGAGATAAAGTTGCGGGCCGCCATGGTAATAAGGGAGTCGTGGCTAAGATTATGCCATCAGCGGATATGCCTTATCTTCCGGATGGAACACCAGTTGATATCATTATTTCTCCGCTTTCGGTTTTGGCTCGTATGAATTTGGGACAGCTTCTCGAATGCCATTTGGGTTGGGCGTTATCCAAAAAAAGCGAAAAAGGAGCGCTCCCCGTATTTGACAGAGTAAGCGAAGACTTGATTTTTAAGGAATTGCAAAGTGCGAACCTTCCGATTTCCGGAAAAATCAAATTAAGAGACGGCCGGACAGGGGAAGAATTTAAAGAAGAAACAGTAGTTGGAATCGCTTACATTATGAAACTTATCCATATGGTTGAGGATAAAACTCATGCAAGAAGTACCGGTCCTTATTCTCTTGTTACCCAGCAGCCGCTTGGAGGGAAAGCTCAAATGGGAGGGCAGCGTCTTGGGGAAATGGAAGTTTGGGCGCTTGAAGCTCATCGTGCAGCCTACACTCTTCAGGAGATGTTAACTATTAAATCAGACGATATTGTTGGCCGTGCCAAAGCTTTTGAAGCAATTGTTAAAGGAACAGATATTCCTGAGGCGACCGTTCCCGAATCATTTAAGGTTTTGGTTAGAGAGCTTAACTCTCTATGCCTTTCGATTGAGCCTAAGGGTACTATAGTTCTTCCTGAGACAGAGACTGATACAACTGGCGGTGAGGAATTAGCCAAAGCTGCAGGATCTCAAATTGTTGCAACCAGTGAACTTCTTTCACCTGTGAGCCCGATGGAAATTGAAGAGGAGGTTAAAACTTTCTAAGGAAAAATATGAATTCAATACAAGACATAGATGATTTAAGAAAATTGGCGGATTTTACAAGCCTTGTTATTAGACTTGCGTCTTCGGAAGACATAAGAAGATGGTCAAGGGGTGAAGTCCTTAAGCCTGAAACTATTAATTACAGGACCTTAAAACCCGAAAAAGACGGGCTTTTTGATGAAAGGATTTTCGGACCGACTAAAGATTGGGAATGCTACTGCGGCAAATACAAAAGGATCAGATATAAAGGAGTTGTCTGCGACAAATGCGGAGTTGAAGTAACCCAGTCAAGAGTCAGGCGTGAAAGGATGGGGCATATTAGCTTGGCAACTCCCGTTGCTCATGTTTGGTTTTTTAAAGGAGCTCCATCAAGGCTGTCGCTTCTTTTGGGTGTAGCACCCCGGGCAATCGAACAGGTTATTTATTTTGCCAGATACTTGGTCGTTGATGTCAAAGAGGAAGAAAGGAAGGAGGCAATTAAGATTCTGGAAAAGGCAAGAGAGGTGCGGGAAAAGGAGATCGCAGAAACTTTCAGGGAAGCTAAGGGGAATCTTGCCAAAGAAGCGGTGAAAGAAAAAGAGAAGGTTGAGTCCAAGATCAAGGATAAAGAACAGCTTTCACTTGCAGTAAGCGAAGTTGAGTTGGAACTAAGAAAGAAGGAAACCTCGCTTTCTGAGGAGGAAGGAAAGACTATGGAAAAGACAGGACAGCTTTTTGAGAACCTTGTTTCTTTAGCCAAGGGTGTTAAGCCTTTGACAATTCTTAGCGAGGATGAATATGAAGAGTTAATGGATCATGAGGCGGGAGATTTCTTGACAGTTAAGATGGGTGCGGATGCGGTTCTTCTGGCAATTGACAAGGTTAATCTTGATGAAACATCGGCTCAGTTGGCAAAGGATCTTGAAGATTCAAAAGTTGGCAGCTCGAAATATATTAAAGTTTCAAAAAGATTAAAACTTATTAATGGCTTAAGAAGGGCAAAAATTAATCCTTCTTCGATGATTCTGAGGGTTCTTCCCGTCCTTCCTCCTGACTTAAGGCCAATGGTTCAGCTTTCGGGCGGACGTTTTGCCACATCCGACCTTAACGATCTTTATAGAAGAGTCATAAATAGGAATAATCGTCTTAAGCATCTTATCGGATTAGGAGCACCCGAAATAATTTTACGAAACGAAAAAAGGATGCTTCAGGAAGCTGTGGATTCCTTAATAGACGCTTCTCAAAGGAAAGCCACTCGCAAGGGTCGTGGCAAGCAACCGTTAAGGAGCCTTTCTGATATGCTTCGGGGAAAGCAGGGAAGATTTAGACAAAATCTTTTGGGTAAAAGGGTAGATTATTCTGGACGTTCAGTAATAGTTGTGGGACCAGAGTTAAAACTTACCCAATGCGGTTTGCCTAAAGAAATGGCTCTTGAGATGTTTAAGCCATTTGTTTTAAAGGAAATGATAGTTCGCGGAATTGCCCCCAACGTTAAGAGTGCTAAAAATATGCTGGATAGAAGACCTCCCGAGGTTTTTGATATTTTGGAAGAAATTATTAAGGATCATCCTGTTTTGCTTAATCGTGCTCCTACACTTCACAAACTTTCAATTCAGGCATTTTATCCGGTACTTATTGAAGGTAATGCAATCCGGCTTCACCCGGCAGTCTGCTCCGGGTTCAACGCGGATTTTGATGGAGACCAAATGGCTGTTCATGTTCCTCTATCAAAAAGAGCGATTGAAGAAGCAAGAACCTTAATGTTGCCTACATCAAACTTGCTTAAGCCGTCCGACGGTTCTCCTGCCACAACTCCGGCCTCGAAGGAAATGGCACTGGGGATTTACTTTTTAACAAGTATCAACGCAAAGATTAAAGTTTCCAATTCTCTCTTTGGAGACAGAAACGAAGCAATATTTGCTTATCAATCGGGGAAAATCGAACTTAAACAACTAATCACGGTTAAGACTGAAAACGGATTCATTGATACAACCTGCGGTAGAATTCTTTTTAATGAAGCCCTTCCCCAAGGGTCGGATTTTGTAAATGAGGCGGTAACCTCAGTTGTTATTAAGCAGCTTCTAACCAAGGCCTTCAATACTCACACAGGCGAGGAAGTGGCCGTGATGATTGATGCCATTAAAGATTTGGGATTTTGGGGAGGTACTATTTCCGGTCTTTCGTTTGGTATTCCCGATGCAAAGGTACTGCCTGAGAAGGCAACCATGCTTAACGAGGCAGAAAAAGAGGTATCTAAGATTGAAGAAAATTTTGCCCAGGGGTTAATTACGGGGGAGGAAAAAAGGAGATTAACTCAGGAAGTTTGGATAAATGTTTCCGAAGATTTGGTTGACAAAACTTGGGATGCCTTGGATGAGGATAATCCTATTAAAATTATTATTAACGCCAAAGTAGGAAGAACTTCAAAAGATCAGGTTAAGCAGCTGGCTGCGATGAGGGGTCTGATAGTTGATCCGGTTGGAAAGATCGTTGAACTTCCGATTAAATCCAACTTCAGGGAAGGTCTTTCTGAATTTGAGTATGTCACATCTTCAAGGGGTTCGAGGAAGGGTTTAACCGATACCGCCATTAAAACTGCCGATGCGGGGTACTTAACCAGAAGACTTGTTGATGTTGCCCATGATGTTATTGTTAGAGATGAAGATTGCGGAACCAAAGAGAAATATATTGTCAGAAGAAACCCCAGGGCAAATGTATTCTTTAACAGGATTTTGGGAAGGTATTTGGCTGAGGACGTTGTTGATGTTAAGTGTAAGACTGTCTATAAAAAGGGAGAGTTAATAGATGAGACAAAAGCAAAAGAGGTTGAAGCCAATGCGAACGTTTCCGAAGTTTCCGTAAGATCTCCTTTAACCTGCGGTTTGAGGCATGGAATTTGTGTTAAGTGCTACGGCTGGGATTTTTCAAATAAGAAAGTTGTTGCCAGGGGGACACCTGTTGGAGTAATTGCGGCAGAGTCAATCGGAGAGCCGGGAACCCAACTTACTTTAAGAACTAAGCACACAGGAGGAGTTGTTGGGGTTGATGTTACTCAAGGGCTACCCCGCGTTGAGGAGCTATTTGAGGCAAGAACTCCTAAAATTCTTTCGCCGCTTACCGAAATTTCCGGGAAGGTAAAGGTGAGTGAAACAAACGAGGGCTGGAAAGTAGTTGTTAATTCCAAAGAAGCAAAACTTAAAGACGAAAGGCAGTATTTGATTCCAAAGAGCATAAAGCTGGCAATTAAAGATGGAGACTTTATAGAAGCAGGTTCCCCCCTAGCCACGGGAAGTTTGGATATCAAAGAGATACTTTTGATTAAAGGTTTACTTACCGCTCAGGAATATATCGTCAGCGAAATCCAGAAAGTTTACGAATCTCAGGGAATTCCAATAAACGACAAGCATTTTGAAGTTATCGTCAGAAAGATGAGCGATGATGTTAAAATTGCTACTTCCGGAGATACCGCTTTTTTGCCGGGGGAAATAATTAATAAAGCAGGTTTCGAAGAGGAAAACGAGAAAATATTGGCTGCAGGCGGGGAGCCGGCTTCAGCCCAGCAAGTAATCTTAGGTATAACCAAAAGGGCCTTATTTGTCGAAAGCTGGCTTTCTGCGGCCTCTTTCGAACAAACTACGGATATTCTGACAGAAGCTTCTCTTCTTGGAAAAGAAGATAGGCTTCTTGGACTTAAAGAAAATGTCATAATAGGAAGGTTAGTTCCGGTACTTCCGGAGAGATTTATTTAAAATTATGCCGACAGTATCACAACTTGTAAGACACGGAAGAAAAAAGATTACCAAAAAGACAAAAACAACGTCTTTAAGGCGCTGGTTTAATGCCAGAGAAAGAAAATTTTCTGAGAGTTCATCTCCTTTTAAAAGAGGGGTGGTTCTTTCCGTAAGGACAATGACTCCCAAAAAGCCAAATTCAGCCTTAAGGAAAGTTGCCAGAGTCAGATTTTCCAATAAGCAGGAGGTAACTGCATATATTCCCGGAGAAGGTCATGAACTTGCAGAGCATTCGATAGTTTTGGTCAGGGGCGGACGCGTGAAGGATCTTCCGGGAGTAAAATACCATGTAGTCAGAGGAAAGTATGATACAACCGGAGTTGTAGGACGACAAAGTGGAAGAAGCAGATATGGAGCAAAGAAAGGAGGGGGACCAAAAACTGCAAGTGTCCCCGCGGAGCCGAACCATGTCTAGAAAAGGACCGGCAAGAATAAGAGAAGTAGAGATAGATCCTATTTACAATAGTGGGGTTGTTACAAAGCTAATAAATAGGAGTATGAAGGATGGCAAAAAATCAGTTGCCGAAAAAGAAATCTACAGAGCTTTTGAAATAATTAAAGAAAAAACAAATCAGGATCCGTTAAACGTATTCAACCAAGCAATGGATAATGTCAGACCGACGATGGAAGTAAGACCAAGACGTGTCGGCGGAGCAGCCTATCAAGTTCCCATGCCTGTAAGAGGACCAAGAAAGGAATCTTTGGCAATTAGATGGATAATAATTGCCGCAAATTCAAAATCAAACTCAGAATTTCATACCTATGCAGAAAAACTGGCTGCAGAAATTATGGATTGTGCCAAAGGTGAAGGCCTTGCGGTCAAGAGAAGAACCGATATGGAAAGGGTAGCCGAAAGTAATAGGGCTTTTTCTCATTTCAATTGGTAGGTCGCTCAATTCTTCTTTCGAAATAAACCCTTGTCGGACAGATGCAAACTTTTTTAAATGTATTCACTCCATAAATTAAATTAAAATCAGTTAAAGTCAACCCGGCGGGTTGACTTGTGCTGCGATTTTCAGGTAGACAAATTACGAACTTGCCCGAGGCTTCCTTGGCAGATTCTGTCAAAAAGCGAATTTTTGTTTAGATTATCTAATATCAAAATCATACCTATCGGGAGACAAGCCGCAAATAGGACATTTTTCTGGAAAGGCTGTTGCTGCCTCTGGGCCAGCGCGGTTGTCGGCGGGGTGTGAAACACGTAATAGCTTCGTTTTTCCCTTAAAGGGACATACTGCCCTCCCTTTGGCTATTTCTTGTTCTATGTCAAGAGCCCTAAGACCTAAAACTCGACCCCTTCGACATCGAAAATAGACTTGAACTTCCCAGGGTTTATCACTTTCTGCCATGGCCGCGATTGTAGCATTCCTAATTGATTTAATCCATCGAGATTGCTAAAATCACTTTTACTCTGTGAGGGGTTTTATTTTAAGTCTTGTTTAAACTAGTGCCTAGTATCTAGTTGCTAGTATCTGTTTTAAATATGGCGGGGGAAGTACAAAAGAAAAAGAGTGCAATGGTAATGACGGTTACAAAAGACCGTGGTGTCCCATTGGACAAAATTAGAAATATGGGAATTATTGCTCATATTGATGCCGGAAAAACAACAACTACTGAAAGAATTCTTTTTGAAACAGGAAGAACTTACAGAATAGGATCAGTTGATGAAGGAACTACGGTTACCGACTGGATGGCTCAAGAAAGAGAAAGAGGAATTACTATAGTTTCTGCTGCAATTACAACGTTTTGGGATTTGAAAAGCGAATCTTCAGTTGAAAATGGGCGCTACAGAATAAACATCATTGATACCCCCGGTCATATTGATTTTACAGCCGAAGTCGAAAGATCCTTAAGAGTTTTGGATGGAGCCTTAATGGTTTTTGATGGAAGAACGGGAGTTGAGTCTCAATCCGAAACAGTCTGGCATCAGGCCGATAAATATAAAGTTCCCAGAATTTGTGTTTTGAATAAATTAAACCTCATTGGTGCTGATTTTGAAGCCAGTCTTAAATCAATCAAAGAAAGGCTTGGAGCGAATGCGGCTCCGATTGTAATTCCAATTGGCCTTGAACACGCACATAGAGGTGTGGTTGACCTTGTTTCCATGAAGGCTTTGACCTATAAGGCAATTGAGGATAACAAATTAACTGAAGAGGAAATTCCGGCCGATCTTCTCGAATCTGCTAAGAAATACCGAGCTGAACTTATTGAAATAGTTTCAGAATTTGATGACGAAGCTTTAAACAAATTCCTTGAGGGTCAGGAACCCGACGAAACTCTTCTTAAAAGGGCAATTAGAAAAGGAGTTATTGCCGGTAAATTTTTCCCTATCTTTGGTGGAGACAATCGTACAGCCGAGGTTCAGCTAATACTTGACGGAGTTATTGAATATCTTCCTTCCCCCTTGGACCTTCCTCCGGTGGAAGGGGTAAATCCCAAAACAGGAGAAAAAGAGGTTAGACAGAGAAAAGTTGAGGATCATTTTTCAGCTGTTGCCTTTAAGGTTATGACCGATCCCCATGTAGGACGTTTGATTTATCTTAGAATCTATTCCGGAAAGCTGTCTTCAGGTCAAGTTATATATAATGCCACTAAACAGACGTCAGAAAGAATCGGTAGACTTGTTCTTCTTCATGCCAATCAAAGAGAGCTGATTGAAGATGCGTTTGCCGGGGAAATTGTGGCAGCGGTTGGGCTTAAAGAAACCACAACGGGACATACCCTTTGTGATCAGGGATATCCTATTTTACTTGAATCAATAACTTTTCCGGATCCCGTTATATCTTTAGCTATTGAACCTGCAACCAAGAGTGATCAGGAAAAAATGGGACTTGCCTTAAATAAACTTTCCGATGAAGACCCGACCTTTAGAATCAAATCAAATGCAGAAACTGGACAGACTATTATTTCAGGAATGGGAGAACTGCAGCTTGAAGTCTTGGTTGACAGAATGAAGAGGGAATTTAGCGTTGTTGCAACAACCGGCGCCCCGCAGGTTGCCTACAAAGAAACAATCAGAAAAATTGCGGAAGGAGAAGGAAAGTATATCAGGCAAACAGGAGGCCATGGACAATACGGCCACTGCCTTCTTAGAATTGAGCCTCTTGGGAGGGGCGAAGGATTTAAATTTGTAAGTGAAATTAAAGGAGGAGCAATTCCCCAGGAGTTTATTTCACCTATTGAAAAAGGTGTCAAAGAAAAACTGGAAAATGGAATTATGGCGGGATATCCAATGGTTGATCTTAAAGTAGCTGTTTTTGATGGAAGCTTCCATGAAGTTGATTCTTCTGAAATGGCCTTTAAGATAGCAGGAAGCTTGGCAGTAGAAGAAGCTGCCAGGAAAGCAGATATGTGTCTACTTGAACCTATTATGAAGGTAGAAGTTTCAACACCCGATGAATTTATGGGGGATGTTATTGGAGATATTTCCAGCAAACGTGCGCAAATTCAGGGAACAGAACAAAGGGGAATGATGACCGTAATCTTAGCTCAGGTTCCTCTTGCAGAACTTTCGGGTTACGCAACCAAGTTAAGATCAATTTCTCAAGGAAGGGCTTCGTACTACATGGAACCATCCCACTATGAAGAAGTTCCCAGAAACATTGCCGAAGGGATTGTCGCCAAAGCAGGCAAGGTTGAGATGGCAAGAGGAAACGGGTAACCTCAAAGCTTGACAAGATATATATAGTATATATACTCTATATATATGACAAGTACGATTATCGTTAAAGCTGATTCAAAATTGAAGGCTCAGGCTCAAAAAACAGCGGCGGATTTGGGTTTGACGTTAACGGCAGTGGTCAATAGTTACCTTCAAGATTTTGTTCAAAAAAAATCCATTTCTTTTGGGGAGAAAAAGAATTTTAGAACCCCTTATGGGATTTTCAAGGATTCAAAGATTACAGACAAAGATATTGATGAAGTTACCTCAAGTTGGGATAAAATAGTAAATGAGCTTGCCTAAATATTGTTTCGATACACACCCCTTGGTTTGGTATTACAGAGAAAGTAAAACCCTTTCTGAAAAGGCCAAATTAATTTTAGATGAAGCCTTTAGTGGAGACCTGGTTGCATTTGTTCCGTCGATTGTCCTTCTTGAAGCATTTCATATAAGCTTAAAAGACAGCAAATTTGTGTTTTCCGAGTTTGTTGGTTTTTTGAAAAAGGCGGAGTTTATAACAGATTTCAAGAACACCCCGCAATTTATTGCGGGGATGAATTGAAACTGATATGTCATCCTCGCTTAGGCGGGAAACCCCGCTCTTTAGAGCGGGGAGGATGTCATTATTATTCCCTTAGAAGAGGAAGTACTGAAAACTTGCTTTGGGTTACCTAAGGAGATAAATATTCATGATCGAATAGTCATTGCAACAGCAAAAATATCCGGTTCTAGATTAGTTACAAAAGACAGGGCTTTAAGATCATTGTTTCCTCTGGAAACAATCTGGTAATTTGGGTGTTGACAGGCTTATTTAGCCTTGGATATAATACTTCTATCTAAGGGTAAAAAGCCCTTGTTATTTTGTAGAGGAAGTTATAAAATACAAACTCATGGCAGGAGAAGCAAAACAAAAATACGAGAGAACAAAACCGCACGTCAATGTCGGTACCATTGGTCATGTTGATCATGGTAAAACAACCTTAACTTCAGCAATTACCACAGTTTTAGCAAAACAGCCGGGGAATAACACAAAAGCATATAAGTTTGAGGATATTGATAGTGCTCCGGAAGAGAAAGAAAGAGGAGTCACAATCAATATCTCTCATATTGAGTACGAAACAGCAAAAAGACACTACGCCCACATTGATGCTCCGGGACACGCCGATTACATCAAAAACATGATTACAGGAGCAGCTCAGATGGATGGAGCAATCCTTGTTATTTCAGCTGCCGATGGACCAATGCCTCAAACAAGAGAACATGTAATTTTAGCCCGTCAGGTTAATGTTCCTGCAATTGTAGTTTTTCTTAACAAATGCGATACGGTTGATGACAAAGAAATAATTGATTTGGTTGAAGCTGATGTCAGAGAGCTTCTAAAGAAATACGAGTATCCCGGAGATGAAGTTCCGGTAATTAGAGGTTCGGCTCTTAAGGCTCTTCAGGGGGATGCCGAAGCAGAAAAGAAAATAATGGAGCTTATGGATGCGGTTGATACCTATATTCCTGAACCAAAAAGAGATGTTGATAAACCATTCTTAATGCCAATTGAAGATATTTTTGCAATTAAAGGCAGGGGAACGGTTGTTACGGGAAGAGTTGAAAGAGGAAAACTTACAATTAACGAGGATGTTGAAATTGTAGGGCTTAGAGAAACCAAGAAATCGGTTGTAACCGGCCTTGAAATGTTCAGAAAGACTCTTGACGAGACTCAGGCGGGAGATAATGTCGGAGTTTTGTTAAGAGGAATTGAAAAAGATGATGTAGAAAGAGGTCAAGTTCTTGCCAAACCCGGCACAATTACACCCCATACCAAGTTTGAAGCAGAAGTTTATATCCTATCTAAAGAAGAAGGCGGACGACATACACCGTTCTTTACAGGTTATAAGCCTCAGTTCTACGTAAAGACATCAGATATTACGGGAGTGGTTACACTTCCGACAGGAATTGAGATGGTTATGCCCGGAGACTCAGCAAAGATGACGGTTGAGCTTATTCAACCCGTTGCTATGGAGGAAGGATTTAGATTTGCTATTCGTGAAGGTGGCAGCACGGTCGGTGCCGGAGCTATCACCAAGATTCTTGCATAAATTTTGCACCTTTAATTGGACTTATATGCCGACGGGACGTCTAAGAGTCAAGCTTAAGAGCTACGACCATCGGGTCATAGACGAAGCAGCCGCAAAGATAATCGAAGCGGCTCTTGCAACCAGTGCTAAAGTAGTAGGCCCGATTCCTCTTCCCACCAAAAGATCCTTAATGGCAGTTAAAGAGTCTCCTTTTACCGACAAAAACGCTCAGGAACATTACGAAATTTTGGTTCACAAAAGACTGATTGATATTCTGGATCCATCTTCCCGTACTATTGATTCCCTTTCCAACCTCGACCTTCCGGCAGGTGTTTCTATTGAAATTAAGATGTAAGTCTGATACAATCCCCGTATCGTGGTGGGAGTGATTGAAAAGATGATCACTTGAAGTTTCCAGGGTGGAAGTGCCATTAGATAGAAGGCGCCCTTGGCGCCTTTTTTAGTGTTTTAGAAATTATGATTAAGACAATTTTAGGATCTAAAGGAAAAATGGGTCAAACCTATATTTCGGGAACCAGAGTTCCTGTAACTTGTATTTCCATAAATCCTTCAGTTGTAACCCAAGTAAAAACTTCCGAAAAAGACGGCTATTGGGGCATTCAGCTTGGATTTGGAAACCGCAGGATTAAGTTAACCTCTAAACCTCTTCAGGGACACCTTAAGAAAATTACAAATGACAAATTACAAATGACAAATTTACCGAAATATCTAAAAGAAGTCAGACTAAAAGAAAAAACAGAACTGAATGTCGGAGATAGTCTTAAAGCTTCCGACATTTTTGGTGTGGGAGATAAAATTGCGGTTACAGGAGTATCTAAAGGAAAAGGTTTTGCCGGAGTTGTTAAAAGATGGCATTTTGCCGGTGGTCCTAAAACTCATGGACAAAGCGATCGCCAGAGATCTCCCGGTTCAATAGGCCAAACTACCACTCCAGGCAGAGTTTATAAAGGAAAACATATGGCAGGTAGAATGGGTGGTGGTAGGGTCACTATTAAAAATCTTCATGTGATTTCAATTGATCCTGAAAAAAACGAGATGTTTATTTCGGGAGCTATCCCGGGGAAATTCGGGGATTTACTAAGAATTACCAAAATTTCAGAAGGGTCACTTAAAGGACTTGAGCATGAAGTTGTTGCCCAAGTTGTTGAAGGACCCTCCTCCGCTCCGGTGGACACCGGAGCTTCGGAAGGGCAAGGGAACTAAATGCTATGTTAAAAGCAAAAACGTATTCACTTAAAGGGATAAGGTTGGAAGATATTTCTTTGCCAAAAGAGTTTGGGGAGAAAGAGAATCTTTCTCTTTTAGCTCAGGCAGTCAGGGTCTATGAAGAAAGATCTCATATAGGCCTTGCCAAAACAAAGACAAGAACCGAAGTAAACAGAACAACCAAAAAGATTTATAAGCAAAAAGGAACCGGTGGAGCCAGGCACGGAGCAAGATCGGCTCCCATTTATGTCGGAGGAGGTACGGCCCATGGACCAAAACCGATAAGAAGGGTTTTAACCCTTCCTAAAAAGATGACAAGACTGGCTCTTTCTCAGGCCTTAACTAGGAAGCTATCTCAGAAACAGGTTTTTGTCATTAGTGGAATTGACAAACTTGCAAAAACAGGTGATGCCAGAGATTTCTTGAATAAAATTGCCAAAACAGAAGGAATTAAATCAAAGAAGTTCACATTCATCTTGAATGAGAAAAATATAGCTGTAAAAAGATATCTTAAAAACCTTGAAGGCATAAAGATTGATATTTATAGGGACTTAAATGTTTTTAATGTTCTTTTCGGAGGAACTTTGATTTTCGACAGCACAATATTCGAAGTTGGTAAAAAAGAAAGGAGCGGCTCAAAGAAAAACTTGTCCTGAGCGAAGTCGAAGGATGAAAGTAACACCTATATTAACCGAAAAAAGCTTGAATGTGGCCAAAGAAGGTAAGTATACCTTTGTCGTTGATGTGGGACTTAATAAGTTGGAAATCGCCAAACTGATTAATTCCATATATGCCGTTCATGTCAAATCGGTAAGAACGCTAAATTATAAAGCCGGCGAGAAAAGAAATGTTAGAGGCAGGAAAGTGAACATCAAGGCTTTCAAGAAAGCCGTTGTTACTTTAGGAAAAGATGAAAAGATTGATGCCTTTGAAGTAAAGAAAGGGAAATCTAAATGAATAAGATAAAGTGGCTGCTATCCAAAAAGTCGGGCAGAAATAATAGCGGGAAACTAACCGTCAGACATCAGGGTGGAAGGTCAAAGAGGTATTTTAGGGAAATTGACCTTAAAAGGTCAAAGAAAGATATTTGGGGCAAGGTTGAAGCCATCGAGTACGATCCGAATAGAAGCGCAGAAATTGCGCTTATTTTATACGAAGACGGGGAAAGAAGTTATATTCTTGCCCCTTTGGGGCTGGAAGTAGGTCGTAAGATAATTTCCTCAGAGGTTGCTCCGATTGAGGTCGGCAACGCCATTCCTCTTGATAAAATTCCTATTGGAACTATTATTCACAATATCGAGATTAAGCCTGGAATGGGAGCAACTTTGGTAAAAAGTGCGGGGAGTGCTGCGGTTTTGCAGGGCAAAGAGGGCGGTTGGGTACTTGTAAAACTCCCATCAGGAGAAATTAGAAGATTTGAACCAAAAGCTTGGGCAACAATCGGACAGGTAGGCAGAATTGAAGCAAAGATTGAAAGATTGGGAAAGGCCGGAAGAAAAAGATGGGTGGGAATAAGGCCGAGAGTAAGAGGAGTTGCCATGCATCCCCATGCTCATCCGCACGGAGGAGGAGAAGGAAAAAGCTCTGTAGGACTAAAATATCCCAAGACTGTTTATGGCAGAATGGCTGTCGGAAAGACAAGAAATAAGAAAAAATATTCGAATAAATTAATAATTGAACATCGAAGGAAAGGACCACATAATTAAATATGTCAAGAAGTAGCAAAAAAGGACCGTATGTAGACGAAAGACTTGTTAAAAAAGTCCGGGCTGGCCAGGGCTCTAAAGAGAGCCCTATAAAGACTTGGTCTCGGGCCTGTCAGATTTCGCCTGATTTTGTAGGCAAATACTTCCAGGTTCATAACGGCAGGATTTTTATAGATGTTTTTGCAACCGAAGATATGGTTGGGCATCGTTTAGGGGAATTTTCTCCGACCAGAACATTCAGGGGACATGGAGAAATTGTCAAGCGTACGATGGAGAAGACATAAGCGGAGCTTGCTGCTTCGCAGTAAAAATATGGATATTAAAGCTGAACAAAAATATTTATTAATCTCGCCCAAAAAAGTAAGGGTTGTTGTAGAAATGATTAAAAGACTAAGGCCGTCTTATGCTGTCGAAAACTTGAGTTTAATCGGGAAGGCTGCAGCAGAGCCTTTACGAAAGGTAATCCTTTCGGCAATTGCCAATGCGAAAGTTAAGGGGATAAGTGAAGATGCGCTTTCCTTTAAAGAAATTCAGGTCGGTGAAGGACCAAGACTTAAAAGGGGACAGCCTGTATCCAGAGGACAGTGGCATCCTATCAAAAAAAGAATGAGCCATATTAAGGTTATTTTAGAAACTAAGGAAGTTGAAAAGAAAGGAGGAGACCCCACTTCGCGGAACGCTTCGCGGGGTGACATAGCTCATGTCACAAAAAATTAATCCGGTAGGTATTAGAACGGGGACATTTTTGCCTTGGAAGTCGCGCTGGTTTTCCAGCAACGCCAATTTTAGTAAGTACTTAATTGAGGATGTAGTAATTAGGCGGGCTCTTTTAGGCAGACTTAAGCTCTCCGGAATTACGGAAGTTGAAATAGAAAGACTGCCCAAAAGCATGGTTATTGCAGTTACCGTTTCAAGACCGGGAATTGTCATAGGTAGGGGCGGAA
>Ga0100403_1001855_pt1 | contig 18025 bp, 18 predicted proteins | sample CryGeymet201501t_FD_83663 | JGI IMG/M metagenome (GOLD analysis project Ga0100403, IMG submission 83663) | Groundwater microbial communities from Crystal Geyser aquifers in Utah, USA - Crystal Geyser metaG 2015-01t | ecosystem: Environmental > Aquatic > Deep subsurface > Groundwater | place...
AATCAAAAGAAAGTATCGATGCTTCATGCCCGTCTTGAATGTGACCCTGAAGGTAGATTCAGTACCGCGATAGATGATGTTTGTTTTAAAAAGGCACGTATCCAATCAAGAGACAAGGATCGCTCTCCTACTGTCAATATGGAATATCAAGATGCTATCAGCTCAGTAAAAATTAAAATGAATGAGATGGGTTTGAGTGAAGAAGTTCTTCTGGCCAACCTCACCTCTATTGTTGGTCAATACAAAGATGGAGTTTACAATCTTCAAGGAGCCGTCTTTAAATGTCATCGCGCTCTCGAGATGTTGACACCTATTGATCTCGAAGCCTTTCTACAGAATTGCCTTGTAGCCTCTGAAATCGAAGTTAATCAATTCCATGCCAACGTGAGTGGAATTAACACACAAATTGATAATCCAAAATTTGTTTTAACCAACGATGAGTACCAAGTAAACTCAGATCACTTGAGTTTTAAAACAGATGGTGAGACTTCAAATGTTGAAGAACTCGATTTAAACTGCTTTAAACTTCCAGTTGATTGGACCCAAATCAATCATTACCACCTCATTAAAGGGTGCTTAGTTAGACTTGATTCCACAGTTAAAGAAGTAGTTCCTACTGCTCAAAATTTGATCGTTCAGAATGGTGAAAAAGTTAATATTTCAAGCATTAGCGATATTAATGTTCAAGTTCGAAACGGCCAAATGAATCTCACCGGTAAAATTAAAGTTTGGTTTAGATTGAACTTTAAACTTGAAGCTGAAGTTTCACTTGATGAACAAAAAGGTGAAATCCTCTTTTACTTAAAGAATACTCGCGTAGCGGGTATGAACGCAAAAGATCTAGCACTCAACCTCATCAAGAAGTTTATCTCAGGTACCGCGATTAGAATCGACGGTGATAAAATCTATATTAAGATTTAATTTGTTTATACTGTGGGCAAGTCGTTAGGTGGTCATTGACCATTCCAATGGCTTGCATATAGGCATAGATGATAGTCGACCCTACAAAGGTAAAGCCTTTCTTTTTAAGTTCTTTGCTGATCTGATCTGACAACTCATTTTTAATTGTTATCTCTTTCATAGACTTGATCTTATTTTTCATCGGCTTGTGATCAATTCTATCCCACAAAAAAGAAACCAAATCCTCTCCTTGCTTTTTCATTTCACTATAAGCAAGAGCATTTTTTCTAAAGCCATAAACCTTTAAACGATTTCGAACAATTTTAGGATTGAGCAGAATTTTTTCTAATTGGGCGTCGGTCATTTTCGCCATTTTTTTGTAATCGAAATGATGAAACAACTTTCGATAATCTTCTCTTTTATTGAGAATCGTTTCCCAAGACAGACCAGCTTGTGCTCCCTCTAGGCAAAGCATCTCAAATAAATGTTTTTCATCGAAGGATGGCCTTCCCCATTCTTCATCATGATACTTTATGTAGAGAGGATTACTAGGCTTGGCCCAAGGACAGCGCTGGCTCATGAGTTACTCTTGATAATTCTTAATAAAGGTTTCCATCAACTTAACAGCTTCCATATCGGCTATTTTATATCCGAAAGGAGGCATTGGACGATGGGTCCGATCGCCCAAACGAATAAGGGCTGCTGAAAGCTCTGGTCTATTCGGCTTAAAGCGAAAGCTATTCATCGGATCTTGATTTGGTACTTGATAAAAAGTTGTGTGCTGATTGATTCCTGTCATATAAACAGGTTGCTTTTTAACATCAGTCTGCTGACTTTTAAAATTCATCAAAAAACCAGTTCTCTCGCCCAGCCCACCTGGACGGTGACAGCTCGAGCAATTTCCAACCATGTATCCAAAAACTGTTTTTTGTAGGGGATTTGCAATATCATTCGGCATTTCAGGCCATACGTTCGGATTATGGGTCATCATCTTTTCTTGAACCATATCTGCAAGAGTAATCATGTCTTTCTTTAAAACATCTTGATGGGGAGCTTGAGGGTCTCTAATCGGTGATAATTGTAAAGCTTGAAAGCTTTGTACGGGACGATTATCGAAACCGTGACAGCCGATACATTGTCTTTTGCTAGGAATATCATATGTCGTTGTTGGATTGATTTGATACACATCTCCCAACCCACTGTCAGGAACGAGGTCAGCATCAGTTTGGTCTTGGTTCCAGTGAAAACTATAATATTCCCATTGGCCTTGTGAGTTCTTCTCGATCAAGCGAGTTTCAACTTTGAAGATTGATCCGTCTGTTTGTGCAAAGGCAAATTCTTTCCAAAGCTTAGTCCCATTAGGAAACACCCATCGATCCATATTGCTTGTATCAATTTTTGTTCCTGAAGGTAACGAGATCCAACGGTTTTTTACTGCTCCGTCTGTCCACAAAGGGTACTGTGGGGAATAATGGCGATTTTCGCTGGCGACAGTATAGGTTTGAATATCTGAATAAAGACCTGTATCCGACAGACGGTCATAAGAGAAAGCATTGAGTGATACCACTGTAGAAATTATCGCTAGAAGTTTCAACATCGCTTTCCCCTCTCATTAATGGGTAAATCATGGCCAAGCAATAAAGACCTGGCCATGACATTCATCAGACTTTTTAAGACTATGGACGAGAAAGAGCTCTTTCGATCGAACGGAAATTATTGTTTACACATGAAACAAAGAAATAATCGAGTTCGTCGTTACGGAAATTAGAGCAGTGCTGTAAAAAGATATTTTGCTCTCTTAAAGCTTGTTCAGCTGTTCTAAAGTTGCTGTTGATACAGCTGACAAAGAAGTAATCTACTTGTGAGCCGAAGTTAGAACAATAGCTAAAGAAGGTTGGAGCTTCGAGTTCACGGTCAACAGAATTAAAATTGCTGTTTACACATGAAGAGAATGAAAAGCTTACAGGATTATTTGGCATACTGTAATTTGAGCAATATTGAAGAAAAACCGCATGAGCATTGAAACTCAACATTAAACCGACAAGAGAAAATAAAAGTTTTTTCATAAGTGACCCCTTCGTAAAATTATCTTACTAAAAGACTAGACTTTGCTGAGGCATATGGCAATAAAACGCAATGCAACATTGTGTCATAATTAGGTAAAACTGATAGCATCCCTTCATGAATCAAGGTTTCTTACTTGCAGCCTGTGCTTACATTTTCTGGGGTCTTATCCCTCTTTATTGGAAACAGCTTCCTGTAGCTTCGCCATGGGAAATGCTGGTGATGAGAATAATCTGGGGACTTCCTATTGTGGCCGTCTGGATGCTTTTTAGTGGCCAATCAAATCAACTCAAGAGAGTTTTTAAAGAATTTCATACACTCAAATGGTTACTAGCTTCAACTGTGCTAATTGCTATTAATTGGTTTACCTTTGTCTGGGCGGTCTTTAATAATCATCTTCTCGAGTCCGCTCTAGGTTATTACATTAATCCTCTTTTTAATGTTTTACTTGGCACCGTTTTTCTTCAAGAAAAACTTCGCAAGCCTCAATGGATTTCAGTTTTAATGGCAACGATTGGAGTCGTCGTTTTAGGCTTTGGAGAATGGAATCGTTCCTTGATTGCATTCACCCTTGCTATGACTTTTGCTCTTTATGGATTTTGTCGTAAAAAGGCGAAAATCCCTTCACAAGTGGGCGTGACGTTTGAATTGGGAGTTCTCTTTATTCCTTCCCTTTTTGGGTTGATTTACCTCAATCAAAATCAACTCCTCACCTTTTCTCATGCACAATTTGGAACTCAGTTTAATCTTGCCCTCGCAGGACCCATCACCATTTTTCCTTTGGTGCTTTTCTCTTTTGCCATTGCAAAGCTTAAACTTTCAACCATGGGAATCATTCAATATGTAACACCCACCCTTCATTTTGCTCTGGGATATTTACTCTATAAAGAAACCCTGGATGCTCAGAGGCTTGCTGCCTTCGCTCTCATTTGGCCAGCAGTAGCCCTCTATCTTAGTGATGAAATTTATTATCAAAAAAATAAAAAAGGAAAAACTCTCTTATGGAAAGCGTAGCTCTGAATGTTTTAGGACTTCCAATGGATGTTTGTTGCGAAAGTCCACTTACCGGCTATTACCGAGATGGTCTCTGTCGAACTGATACAGAAGATCAAGGACGCCATATTGTTTGCTGTGAAATGACTGAGGATTTTTTGGCCTTTTCGAAAGCTGCTGGAAATGATTTATCGACGCCGATGCCGATGTACCAATTTCCCGGTTTGGTTCCTGGTGATCATTGGTGCTTATGTGCCTTAAGATGGGTTGAAGCCTTGGAGCAAAATAAAGCACCCAAAATATTCTTGAAAAAAACACATCGAAAAATACTTCAATTTGTAACATTAGATGTTTTGAAAAAGTATGCCTTAGATCTTTAGAGGACTTTAATAAGCCAAGGATTGATGACTTCTGCAAAAAGGTAAGTCAAAGCAGAAAAGGTGATCAAAAGAAGAAGAGCATAACTCAACATTGAATCGTTTTCTTCTGAATTTGATGTTGCGACAAGAGCTTGAGATTTAGTCATTTTAGACATAAGTCCCTCCACTCTTAAATTCTAGCACAAATTCATAAGAAGCTGACTTAAATCACCTTTCATTTAATGACTTAAGTCACCGGATTTTGGTTAGTCGTCAAAAAGAATGGCTTCCAGTTCGTCTAACCCTTCTTCTAAGCGCTCCGCTAACCATAAGGGAACACTTTCGCAAACAGTATTATAAACCTGTTGATAGTACCAAAATTGTTCTTCCGGAGGAGCACTAAAACGTTCCCAAACATCGTCTCCGATATCGTCGAGATCACGCAATAGTGAAGTGAGATTATGCCACTTATCACAAGCGCATACGAGAAGCGTTTGCTCATCAGCCTTAGAGAGATTATCGAGATAAGCCAATTTTCTTTTTTTCCAAGCAGGTTTAGGAAAAGTAGTCGCATCACTTAGACATAAAACTCTGTCCGCGATCGTTGCCCCAAACTTATCTTTCAAAATCTGATGAGTGACTTCACCATTACTGTCTTCAATCGTGTCATGAAGCAAAGCCACAATCGCCGTATCCTCGTCTCCACCTAGTTCCATTACCAAAGAAGAGACGGCCATCACATGTGATATATACGGGATTTCTGATCCTTTTCTGGTTTGAGATGAGTGAGTCGCAAGGGCCAAATCGAGGGCCTGCTGAAAACGTTTAGTCATAAAGTGATCCTTTTAAGCTTTTAATTCCTAAATTAGTGAATATTCATAGAAAATTGCCCTTAATCTAGCACTACAGCTTCCATCAAAGATATTATTTCTTGAATTTATCTGCTAAAATCTTGGCGATGGAATGGATTTTAAAATACATGTCTTGGGTTGCCGTTATTTCTTTATCTTTAGGTTATTGGACGCAAGTATACAAAATTCACCTTCACCGAGAAGTCCGAGATTTGGCACTCCCTAGTTATGTCTTAATGAGTGTGGGCTTTGCTATTCTCTTTTTTCAAGCCGTTAAAGATGAATCTACAATATTCATTGCCAAACAAATTGCCGTCTTTGTTCCAGTGACAATCATTATTATTCAAATCATTATTCACAGAAAAGACAAATGGCATGAGAGCTACAACCCGAAGTGTCTCTCTTGCAAAGAAGAACTCGAAATGACATGGAAGATTTGTCCATATTGTGGAACAGATGCTCCTGAATTTGTCCTTCTACCAGAATTTCAAAAATCACTTGATGAAAAAAAACAATCTCAAAAACAACAAGATTAAAACATTTAACATTGATATTTCCTCAAAAGATGAGGATGTTCAAAAACAAATTTTTAATTTTTTAACCAAAGAACGTTACATTCAAATCTCTGAAAAAGATTGCCTGCAATTAAAATTTATTCAGCAAGATGGCCAAGTTCATGTTGATGTTCCAGTTGAAATATTAAAACGCAAAGTTGAAATAACAAAATTCAATTTTGAACTTTCCCTAGAAACAGTCGTTTATGAAGACGACGGAATTATTGTCGTTAATAAACCAAGCGGACTCCCATCACAGGCGACACTTGATCCAGCAAGAGATCATCTTTATGCGGCTGTTCAGAGGTGGGTAGAAAAAGAAGCTTTTTTGCATCATCGTCTTGATGTAGAAACATCTGGTCTTGTTCTATTTGCCAAAAAACGCTCTCTTAATAAAGATGTTGGAGATATGTTTCAAAACAAAACGATTCGAAAAACCTATATGGCCATTGTTTCACCAGTTCCTGATGAATCTTCGTTTGCGGTCGAAAATTATCTCGCCAAAATGAAACAAAAAATTCTTAAAGTTCATTCTGTAAAAAGTGGTGGAGATCCAGCCCGAACGGAGTTTGAAATTGTTCAAAGTCATCAACAAGCTGCGCTTGTTGAGGCCAGTCCTCTTACAGGGAGAACACATCAAATTAGAGTTCATCTCTCTGAATATGGTTGTCCAATTGTTGGAGACCAACTTTATGGGGGAATTTTGAATAATGCTCATAGAACTATGCTTCACGCTTTTCAACTAGAATTTATTCATCCCGTAACACAAGAGTCAATGACTATTCAGGCACCACCTCCTCCAGACTTTGCTCTTTGCCTCAAGCAACTTGGCTTGCAATATGTTTGACAAGCTTTTTCTAGAGTTGACCAAGCCTCAAATTCCTTGAGACACTTTGCTATGGAAAATTATGCAATTCACTGGTTTCGTCGCGATCTGCGAATAGGTGGCAACCTCGCCCTCGCTCAGGCTTGGAAAGATTTTGACGGAAAAGTATTGGGAATTTTTTGTTTTGATAAAAAATTTCTTTCTCGTAGCGACTTTTCAATAAACCGTTTTCAACTTTTCCTCAACCGTCTTAAAGAACTCAAGTTTGAACTCCAAGCGGCAGGCGGAGATCTCCTGGTTTTAGACGTTGGACCAAAGGAAGCTTTCCAGAAACTTTTTCAAGAATTAGACCATTTGCCCAAGCTCATTTCTTTCAATCGTGACTATGAACCTTTCGCTAGAAAAAGAGATCAAAATCTAACAGTCCTTTTTCAACAATTCGGGATTGAGGTTAAAACGTTCAGAGATCATCTCCTCTTAGAACCTCATGAATTAAGTAAAGATGGCCCAGATAATGAGGGATACCAAGTCTTCACCCCCTTTTCGCGAAAGTGGAATAAACTCATTGAGCTCAAAGAATATGCCCAAAGAATTAGCTATCAAAAGCAAGGACTTTCTCTTTTAAAGGAACAAAGTCAGAATAATTTTCGCCCCCTATTTAACTTAACCTGGAAGATTTTATTCAAAAATAAAAAAGATCCTCCTGATGATTGTTTGGAAATATACATCGCAAAAAACCTTAAGAGGGTGACAGTTGAAATACCTGACGTTTCAGCAAAGAGCCTTTATCAATCATTAGAATCTTTTAAAAAGAAAATTTCTGATTATCAAGAAGCGAGAGACATTCCTAGCTTACTTGGAACTTCACGTTTTTCTCTTCTTTTAAAAAATGGAAGCTTGACCACTTCTCAAATTATTCAACACCTCAATCTTCATCCCTATGAAAAAGCGACGACCTCTCCTCAGAAGTTTTTAAGTGAAATTATTTGGAGAGAATTTTATTATCATATACTTTTCCGTCACCCCAGAGTTGAGCACGAATCATTCAACCTCAAATACAAAGATATTAATTGGGAGAATAATAAAACTTTCTTCGAAGCTTGGAAAAATGGCATGACTGGTTTTCCCATTGTCGACGCAGGGATGAGAGAACTCAAGCAGACAGGTTGGATGCATAACCGAGTGAGAATGATTGTGGCTTCTTTCTTAACAAAAGATCTTTTGATTGATTGGAAATGGGGCGAAACTTACTTTATGGAAGCCTTACTCGATGGAGATCTGGCCCCAAACAATGGCGGCTGGCAGTGGGCAGCTTCTACTGGTTGTGACCCACAACCTTACTTCAGAATATTCAATCCTTGGTCTCAAAGCTTGAAGTTTGATCCTGAAGGTCTTTATATTAAGAAATTTATTCCTGAGTTAAAGGACGTCCCTGCAAAAAGTCTGCATGAGCCCCTTACTGTAAAAAACTATCCGAAACCGATTGTCGATCATTCAATGCAAAGATTAAAAGCACTCAAGCTCTATAAAACTTAAATTAAGCAGCTTGATTACTTTCAGATTGTTCTTCTACTTCTAGCTTTTTCTTCTTAATAACTTGACTCATAATATTTGTGAGATTCACGATATTCATGAGGTGATCATTGATATAAATCGTTCCTAGGAAATACGGATTATTATAGTTTTCACTACTAATAATATTTGTCGTTTTTGAAATTTCAAGGATGTCAGTCACGATCAAGCCTATAGTTCGATCGCTCCGATTAGCAACAATTACGCTATATGTAGCATTAACATCAACTAAAGAGCGCAATGATTTTGTCTCCTCGCCTATTCGTGAATCATCAATCAGCTGCTCCATAAAACACAAGGGCATCGCCTTACCACGATATTTAATCAATGCTTTATTCCCACTAAACTCAATTTCATTCCCATGAACTTCTTCTAATCTAAAGACATCTTGCAGTGGAATTACAAAATTTGATCTTTCCTTCAATGAGAAATGAAGAAACTCAGATTCAAGACTTGTATCTATATTTTGGTTTTTATTCATTTCGTATTCACTTTCATCACTTGTTTCGATATTGTGGGTTTTGGCAATGCCTTTCACATTAAGAATCATCGCAAGCTCGCCCTCTCCAATGAAAGTTGCTCCCAAATAAGTATCGACTTGCTTAATCATTTTACTCATCGGCTTGACCACGACCTCTTCAATGTCTTCAATCAAATCGACAACAAGGCCAAATTTAAAGCCTTCATCCTTGACAATAACAATACTTAAATCATCATCTCTTTTGTGAGATTCACCCTTGAGAAGCTCTGATAGGTATAGAATAGGAATAAGTTCTCCGTGATGGCTGAGGATTTGCTTCCCTTCAATTTCATGTAACAAATCATCGCTGTCGTCTTTTTCGAAGAGGACAACTTCAGCAACTTCGTCCAGCGGCACACAGTACCGAATACCATTTGATTGAACCATAAGAGATTTAATGATGAGAATCGATCGAGGAATAGGTATAATCATCAAAAATTTAGAACCTTGCCCAAGCTTGGAATCGATATAAAACTTTCCTCCAAACTCTTCAAGGGAACTCTTAACCATATCCATTCCAACACCACGACCGGAGATACTTGATACAGTTTGAGCAGTTGAAAAACCAGATTCAAAAATGATGGCAAAGATCTTTTGCTCAGACATTGCGGCAAGCTGCTCTTTCGTATAGAGGCCTTTTTCAAGAGCTTTTTTTCGGATCACATCAGGATCAATCCCTTTCCCATCATCAATAATTTCAACGTGAATAAATTCACCAAACTCTTTGAATTCAATTTTAATATTCCCGACTTCGCTTTTACCGGCTTTTTTACGAGCTTCCTTATCTTCAACTCCATGATCGACTGCGTTTCGAATCATATGAACAAGAATGTTTGAAAAGAGTTTCCCTAGACCGGAATCAATTCTTAAGTTCTCACCAATGATCTCCATTTCTACTTCTTTATGAGTAGCTTTGGCAGAATCCCGAAGCACACGCTTCATTGGACGCATAATTTGTTCAATATTAACTTTTTTCATGTCTCCAATATGTTGTTGTAACTGAGAACTGACCTTTTGCATTTCTGACATTGAATCTGTTAAAAGTTCTATATCACGATCACCAAAATATTTTTGGTGAAGTTTAAAAAGGTTTTTAAAGATAGTATTCCGGATAACAGTCAACTCACCTGACATCTCTAAGAATTGTGAAAGCAACTCAACACTTACATTTATTTTATCTTCAGCTTTCTTTTGTTGTTTTTCTTCTTGAACGATTACCGTTTTGCCATCCTTACTTTCCACAACGACTTCGGCTTCGCTATTGAAATCCTGTTCAAAGATTTTAAAAAGCTCGGCGAGTGGCTTATCTTCAGCTTTTCCTTCTTGGGCAAGAGTATACATTCTCTTTAATTGATCGAGACCGGCCAAGAGTGTATTAGCGACCTTTTGGTTTAATACTTGTTTGTGGTCTTTAATTTTTCCTATCAAATCTTCATAGTGATGTGCATATGATGAAATATCGAGTAATCCAAGACATGAAGAAGTTCCCTTGATAGTATGAAGTAACCTAAAATAAGTATTCAACGTTTGTTCGCTGTTTGGGTTCTCTTCCAAAGCTAAAATGAGATCTTCGATTTCTTCAAGCATTGGCGAAGTTTCTTGAAGAAATTCTTTAACCATTTGCTCTTCTTCTAAGAGTTGAGAAATTCGAGGTGCAGATTCTTTTTGAAGAATATCGAGTAAAACTTCCTCTGTCGCAGGTTTTGAAATGAACTGACAAATTCTTAAAGCCATGGCCTCAACGGCCATTTTCTTGTCATAAAATCCAGTGACCACTGCATAAGGAATATCAATTCCTGCATCTAAAATGTTCTGTCTTAACTCAAAACCATTCACTTCTGGCATCTTAAAATCTGAAAAGATCATGATGATTTTTTTATGATGCAATTGAATGTGAGACAATGCTTTTGCTGGATTATCGAATGATACAATTTCATGTTCAGATGATTTTAGATATTCTTTGTGAATTTCCAAAATATCTTTTTCATCATCTATACATACGACTTGCCAACGACTCATAGTGACTCCTCACAAAGTTATAGAGACTTATCGGCATAAAAAGAGAATTAGTTTAAGCAGCTTTGAGAAAATGTTCGGATTTAATTCTAGCAAGATCTGCGTCTGAAAAAGGTTTTTTGAGTATCTGATCAAAACCAAGTGTATGAAGCCTTATTCTGTCGTCATCATTGAGTTCACTAGCAGTTAACAAATAAATTGTCGTCGTTTGAAAAATGAGATTTTCACTTAGCTTTATGGCCAAATCAGATCCACTGTATCCAGGCATGACTAAATCAAGAATTGCGACCTTGGGTTTGTTAGCAACTATAGACTCAAGACCAAGCTTACTATCTTGAAATGTTAAAACAGATAGGCCTAACTTTTCCAATTTTTGGCTTAAAAGTTTTAAAATTATTCTGTCATCATCTACTAGAATTATATCTACCATGATTACTCATCGGATTTCTTTCATTGCTTTATTAAGATTTTTTTTGGTAAACGTAAGCACCTTCAAACTCAACTTGAGTAAAAGGCAAGGTTACTCCAATCAAGCTTTCACCTGCTCCAAAAATGAGATAACCGCCTGGTTTTAAGGCATCGTGAATCTTTTCCAAAATAAATCGTTTGTTCTCAATTTCTTGATAGATCAAAACATTTCGACAAAAAACAATATGATATTTGTTTATTGGGTACTTATCTTTTAATAAATTAAACTGTGAAAAAGTTGCCCGACTTTTTAGTTCAGGCTTTACGCTCCACAATTCTTGATCAGTATTTTTTTCAAAATATTTTATCAAGAGATTGGCAGGTAGCCCTCTTTGTACTTCTAAGCCGTTATATTCGGCTTTTTGGGCCTTCGCCAGGGCTTCAGTCGATAAATCTGACGCTTCAATTCGAATTTTACTTAAAAGCTCAGGCGAGCCAAATGTTTCTGTCGCCATCATTATGCTGTAAATCTCTTGTCCAGTACTGCAAGCACAAGACCAGATCTGGATCGGTGTTGGAAGAGTCATCTTTTCAACCAATGCCGGCAACATTCCCTTGGCCAAAGCTTTGAATGGCTTCACGTCTCGCATAAAATAAGTTTCATTATTGGTAAAAAGATCAATCAAGAGCGTATGCATTTCTTTCGAAATGTTCTGAACATACAACTGATGAAGCGCTTCTGGTGTATCGACAGAAAAAGCTCTCATCAAAGTCATGATTCTTGAATCAAGACGATAATAGTCTCCTGGTTTATAAGATATCCCAGAGTGCTTAAAAACATAATCTGCAAAAAATTTATAAATTTCGTCTTTCATTTCACTTCCTACATCATGTCAATGACCATCTCGATTTTACTCTGGAGAATGTCTGCCGTAAAAGGCTTCATTATATAATCTGAAGCTCCGCACTCAAGCGCTGACTTAATTTTTTCCGGTGAATTTTCTGTCGTCATCATAACAATGGGATGATCAAAGAATTTGTCTTCCTTGTTTAATTGAAGAAATTCCAATCCGTTCATCACAGGCATATTCCAATCGAGAAGAATAAGCGAGACATCTGGATGCTCAGACAAAACTTGAATAGCTTTTTGACCTTCCTCGGCCCAAATCGGGTCATGACCGAGTTCTTTGAGCATCTGTGAAACCATCATGAAGATTGGTTTTGAATCATCGACAACTAAAATTTTCATTCTATTATCCTGCCTTTTTTACAATAAGGATTGCTTTTTTCATATTCTCTAAATACTTTTCTTTAAGTTGCAATTTATTTAGAAGAACAGACTCTTTTCCAAAATCAATGAGGCCATTTCTCAAGCTAAAAGCAAGATCAAGCATATAATGACCTTCTTTAATTAAGGAATTGTCAATTTGTTTTGTTCTCTTCATTGATTCTATTACTTTCTCCCAACTTTCAAAAAGCTTTGAAAAAAGTTGTAGTCCCGCCATTTTGGCAGCTCCAGTCAGTAAATGAAGTTCATCAAAGATTTGATCAATCGCATCGAGCCCGTTGACTCCAAGTTGATTAAGTTTTTCTTTAAGATCGAGAACTCTATTCTCATTCAGTAGTGTCACAAACTCTGTTGTGAACAAATCGAGACTCATTTCACTCGTTTTTTCTTCAACAACAGGAACTGCTTCTACGTTACTTTTTTTTTTTAGCTTGGCCTCAAGTCTTTTTATCTCGTCATCAGGTACAGCCCCTGTTTCTTTTAGAGTCTCTAGAGCTGCCCAAGATATCTCATCATCTCCACTATCTTCAGTTGATTCTTCAGATGAAGAGACAACACCAATGTTTTCTTGAATTTCGAGAACTTCTGGATTACTCGAATCGAGTTTTTCAGAAGCCTCGATAGCGATTTGACAATCGTCATGGTCAATAAGTTTTTTATCTATGAGAATCTCTGATAGACTTCTTGTTTGTCGAGCTTGCTCACTTAAAATCTTATCCATGTCTTGCTTTGAAATTAATCTTTTCTCTAGTAATAATTGGCTTACACTTTTCTGTGTTTTTATTGAAGAATCAACAATACTTATAAGTACAGCAGGAGGAACAAGATTCAAGTCTGACATAATCCTTAAAACAGAAGGAGAGCTCTCAACTTGCTCAACTACTGAATTTAAAATATCTGTATCACTAACTATTTTTTGTTCTACTAAATATTGACCTAAGTACATAATTAAATCCTGTTAAAAATATTATTTAAAATTGATGAAATATCGTTCAAATGAACAATTTTCGCTGTCGGTACTGCCAAAATGGCCGCTCCTGGCATTCCCCAAACTACAGAAGTCTCTTTACTTTGAACAAAATGATAGGTTTTTGATGTTGGAAGTTTTTTACAGCCCTCTGCTCCATCATCTCCCATTCCGGTCAAAATAAAACAAGCTAATTGCTCGTTAAAATTTCTAGATACAGAATCTAATAGAACATTAACAGCTGGCCTTACAAAACAAACTTTTGGATCTTGGTTTAATTTAATTGTACCACCTTTCTCAAGAGTCATATGAAAGTCTCCTGGCGCGATTAAAGCGACTCCTGGGGTAAGCTCATCACCGACTTTAGCTTCTTTAACTTCGACATGTGGAGTTAGATTATTAAGCATCTGAGCTAACTTTTCTGTAAAGATTGGTGGCATATGCTGAACAATAAGAATAGGAAGATTCACTTTCGTCGAAATCCCTTTGAAGATAGTCGACAAAGCTTCAGGACCACCGGTAGAAGAACCAATGACAATAAGTCGTGGTTTAATTGTCATACTGACGAAACTATCAATATTCGTTTTAGGTAATACATTGTTAGCGGAATCTGGAGTTGGTTGAACTTTTGAAAAGGCTGTAACCTTTGGTAAAAGAAGTTCTCTAATCATGGAAAGACTAGCATCGATACTACTAGCCCCTCCTGCTTCTTGCTTTGTTACAAAATCATTTGCTCCACTAGTAAGAGCTTCTAGTGTTTTCTCAGCACCTTTAATGCTTAGAGATGAGAAGACGATAATAATGACTTTCTTATTGAACTTCCTGATCTCTTTTATAGTTTGAATACCATCCATAACTGGCATTTCAAGGTCAAGGGTAATAAGATCAGTATCAGGAAAATTCTTTAAATGCTGAATGGCCAATTGTCCATTACTCACTGTTTTAGGATTAGAGATCCCAGGCACTTCTGTAAGTGCCTGGGAAATGGCCATTCTAAAAACTACAGAATCATCAACAACGAGTACTTTCAAATTAGACCTCTACTCGACTCACGTGCTCTTTCAATTTAGTAGAAAGTTCACCAAGCATCTTCGCTGATCTTTGAGCACTTGAGGCATCTTTACCTGTATTGGCAGCGGCTTCCGACACTTGCGAAATGTTTTCATTAATCTGACGAACACCTTCGGCAGACTCTGTAACAATTCGAGTGACTTCATTAGTAGTTGCAGCTTGCTCTTCAACACTTGCAGCAATATTCCCGGCATAACCGTTAATCTTTTCAATCGCCTTACTGATTTCACTGATCGCGTTAACAGCGTTCTTCGAATCAGATTGAATCGTTTCGATTTTACGAGTGATATCTTCAGTTGCTTTAGCAGTTTGTTTAGCAAGTTCTTTCACTTCGTTGGCAACAACCGCGAATCCCTTACCAGCTTCTCCGGCACGAGCGGCTTCGATTGTAGCATTCAGGGCCAAAAGATTGGTCTGTTGAGCGATTGAAGAAATAACTTTAATAACATTTCCAATGTCCATACTACTTTCACCAAGCTGTGAAATGATTTGGTTAGTATTGGAAGCCATCTTCATGGCATCATTAGAGATCGCAGAAGATTCATTGGTTGTTTTAGTAATCTCGCGAATGGCAGCAACCATTTCTTCCATATTTGAAGCTACTGTTTGAACGCCTGCATTCACTTCTTCCGAAGCAGCAGAAGCGGTATTTGCTTGAGCGGCAGTCTCTTCTGCACCAGCAGACAATGATCCTGAAATTGTCATCAAATCAGCTGCAGCTTGAGTAAGTTCGTCTGAACTTTTCTTAAGATCAGTCACGAGATGAACTTTATCAGTCACAACATCCCAGTTCACCATGGCTCCTAAGTACTTACCATTATTATCTCTAACGGCTGAAATATTAAGATCTAGTTTTTCAGGTCCAAGAGAGATCATTGCACGGTGAGGCAAATTATCTGGATTTTTGATAATTTTTCTTTGATGCTCAGGATTCTTATGGAACATATCTATTGATTTACCAATCATGGTATCGACAGGAACAGGTAAGTATTGAGAAAGCTTTTTTAACGTCGCCTTGGATTGTTCGTTCATATACAAGAGCTCTCCATCGGGAGTACACATCATTGTATTTATAGGCGACTTATCAACCATTTGTTGTGAACGGGCCATATTTGTTTCAAGAGCAAGCTTTGCTGTAATAACTTCCCAAGTCACCATTGGGCCTAAATACTTCCCTTGATTGTCATGGATAGGAGAAACTAAAAGATCCAATTTTTCAGGACCTAATGAAATGATAGCTCGATGAGGTAAGTTCTTTGGATCAGAAATGATTCGACGTTGATGCTCTGGATTCTTATGGAACATATCGATAGATTTACCCACCAATTTGTCTACTTTGTCAGGAAGATACTGCTCTAGCGTCTTCAATGTTTTCTTAGAATTTTCATTCATATAAATGAGTTCACCATCTTTATTAGCGTACATAGTATTGATAGGTGAGAACTCGATCATATTTTGAGAACGGGCCATTGTGGCTTCTAATGCTAGCTTATCTGTAATAACTGACCAAGTAACCATCGGTCCAGAATACTTACCTTGCTCATCATAAATAGGAGAAACAAGAAGATCGAGTTTTTCAGGCCCTAATGAAATAATAGCGCGATGAGGAAGATTTTTTGGATCACTGATGATCTTTCTTTGGTGCGCTGGATTCTTGTGAAAAATATCAATGGACTTACCGACCAGATTCTCTGCCTTATCAGGCAAATATTGCTCTAATGATTTGAGAGTTCTCGAAGAATTCTCATTCATATAAAGAAGGTTACCATCTTTATCAGCATACATAGTATTGATTGGTGATAATTCAATCATTTTATCAAAAGCTAACTTCACATTTGTTTTGTCTGTCATAATATTCTCCTTAATTATTCGATATTGATTATTTTTTCTAGGTTTAAAAGAACTAATAACTGTTTCTTAAGTTTAAAGACTCCTGAAATGAATCCTCTAATATGTAAATCTAAAGTATCTGGAGTATTTTCAAAGCTTTTTGTTGGTACTTCCATTACATCTAAAATTTCATCTACGACAAGAGAATACAAATTATCGTCACTGCGAACGATGATATTCATATAAGTCTCGTTATGAGTATCTTCTAATTTAAAAAGTTTTCTCATGTTAATGGCCGTTACGATTTGACCTCTAAGATTAATTAAGCCATCTATATAATCTGGCGCGAGCGGAATCGGAGTGAGTTTTTGTGGACGAATAACTTCTTGTACATCTAAAACGGGAACGGCATAGTGACCATTTCCAATTTTGAAACCACAAAGTTGTACTTCATCCTTCTCTAACAGTACCCCAAGATTGTCTTCATTAAATTTTCGATCCATAATAACCTACTTTAAATACTTCGTTACAACTTGAACGACTTCATCTCTATTTAATTTTTCTAAATGATGTGAAAATCCACATTCACGACCTTTGGCCAAATCCTTTTCTGAAGCACGAGTCGAGACTGCCACTATCGGGATTTGGGAAAAAGGGCGATTACTACTTCGAATCTCTTTGGCCAACTGCCATCCATCCATAACTGGCATCTCAATATCTGTAATTACCAGATCGATAGAATGCCCATCTCTTAAATAATCAATCCCCTCTTGTCCATTTTTGACAAGAGTGACATCAATTCCAATTTCTGTCAGAAAGTCTTGCTGAATTTTTCGGTAGAGAGGAGAATCTTCTACAACAAGAACCTTATTTTTCCCTTTCAGATTGACTGAGCCAAGCCCCTTAATTTTTTTTGTAAACTTACCTACTTCAAGCAACTTATGAATATCAAGAACTGTTGTGAGTTTCTCATTGATATAAACAACTCCCAGTAGTCCTTCTTTATCGACAGCATTTGAATCGATTTCTTCATCGGTCAATCCAATATCCAGTATCTCGTGAACGATAAACCCAAAAAGTTGATTTTGAAATTGCACGACGATGCAAGAAAGAGATTCAATATCCTTAAGATTATCTAGTGCTGACTTTTGATCAGTTTCTAAAAGTTTTTCAATGTTGACCAAAGGCATAGCCTCATCCCTATATCGAACGATAGCTTGCTTCCCCGACCATTCAATCGAATCAGGTTTAAATTCTTCGAGACGATTAATTAAGCATAAAGGAATGGCATAACGTGCTTGATCACCTAGTGAACAAAGCAGATATTCTTGTTGATCAGTATTAATACCATCGCCATTTTCTGAATTTTGCTCTTTAATAACTTCTTGAGTGGAATGGGCATGCTCCACAACATTATAAAAACCGTAGGCATCAATGATAAGAGCAACTCTCCCATCACCCATTATTGTTGCACCTGCGTACAATGATTGGCCCTTTAATTTTCGAGAAAGAGGTTTTACGACGATTTCTTGAGTATCTAAAACGTGATCGACAATGAGACCATAATCAAATCCTTCAGCTCTTAAGACAACAATATTTGTAACATGATTGGTTGATTCTGTGATCGGCATTTTAAGAACATTATTCAATCTGAATATTGGAATAAGCTCACCTCGTAAGCGGAAAAATTCATTACCATGAATTCTCTCAATTTTGTCTAAATTATCATCTTCAAACATTACCAATTCGACCAAGTTTTTCTGGTGTATGGCAAAGGTTTCATTTCCACTGACAATGACAAGTGCT
>Ga0100403_1001856_pt1 | contig 18015 bp, 32 predicted proteins | sample CryGeymet201501t_FD_83663 | JGI IMG/M metagenome (GOLD analysis project Ga0100403, IMG submission 83663) | Groundwater microbial communities from Crystal Geyser aquifers in Utah, USA - Crystal Geyser metaG 2015-01t | ecosystem: Environmental > Aquatic > Deep subsurface > Groundwater | place...
ACTTTGTGGTACGGGGCGCGAATTCGCTTTAGCCGTACCGCCCGACATTAAAACAGCAATCGAAGCGCAAGCTTGGCTTCATCATGACACCGTAACCGATTTTATTTTACCAGCAATGAGGACATAGTAATGATTGATTATAAAGTTGACCAAGAGGGGCGAACGGTTGGTTAAGGTTAAGATGGCGGCATGATTGATTACGACGACGCAGAAAAAGCGCTGGAATTCTTGAAGAAAACGGACAAGGAGGCTGCGCGTTTGCAAGCTCACGCCGATGCGCTTGAAGATAACAAAAAAGTCGTTTTGGCTTTTGTGTATAATGAGATGGAATCGGGAAGTGCGGCTGACAGATTAAAAAGGGCTGAAGGGCATAAGGATTTTGCCGAGCACTTAGAGAAGCTTAGAAAGGCCAGGGAAGAAAATTTAACCATGAAAAACCAGCGGATAACAGCGGCTACTCAGATTGATATGTGGCGCTCGGTAAACTCTAACCAGCGCAAGGGGAATATATAGTGAAAAACATTGATGCGTTTTGTGCAAACAAGTTTGATCATCGTCATTTTTTACAAGAGCCATTCAAATACAAAGGCTACAAGTGCTGCACTAATGGCTATGTGTTAGTCTTGGTCCCGTTACGTTTTACCCGAAAGATAAATTGGAAATGATTTTATTTGAAGCTGGCGATTGTAAAGGCGGGATTATGCCGATTAGGATCAAAGATGAAAATTGAATACTTGCTATTAGGCTTTATTATCATCGTTTGCACTGTGGCCCTGTTAACACCACCAGACACCAAACCAATTTGCGCACAACTAAAAAACACAAAAACAAAGGGCTGGTATTTAGACGGTGAATTTACAGCTAACAGGGTAACGTGGCCGGTAAGGGCTGAGGATGTGGAAAAGAAAAGATTGTTACGGCGGAAGATTATCGGATATTGATAAGTTTCAAAATGAGCAAGCCGGTTAAGCAAAAGAAGGCCAGTAAGGCGGCAAGGACAAAGCGGGCAAAGAAAAAGCTTTGGGAGTTAACTACTGAATATTCTAGGAGGAAGTTTGCAGACCATAACGGCATGGTAAAATGTGTGACTTGTGAAACGGTAAAGTATTGGAAAGAGCTTCAAGCAGGCCACTGGATACCGCAAGCGCAAGGCGATTCCATCAGATTTGAATTAAGCAACGTAAACCCTCAATGTTATCGGTGTAATATCAACCTAGGAAGTAACGGACCAGAATATTACAAGTTTATGTTAGACCATTACGGTCAGGAAGAAATGGACAGATTACTACGAAGGCAGGTGGAGATAGTCAAGTTTTATGAATCCGATTACCTTGATATGATCGAAGATGTCCGGGCAAAGTTAAAAGCAATGAAGGAAGGTGAGCGATGAAATTGGCCGTGTTTGCTATTTTGTTTATTGCGTTTTTTGTTTTATTTAGAACGCTATTAAAAAATGAATTTTCTGTTTTTTCAGATGCTTTTTGTGCAGCTTCTTGGGCGTTAGTAGTGCAGGAGTTTACACGATATAGAGTACTCCGTGTTTTTAAGTGACCTACTGCGCCCCCTGCAAAAATAAAATGGCGCCCTGCATAAACGCAGAGACAAAAACAATTACGTGTTATTATTGTGTTAAATGTGGTGTTGTATCTATACACGGTAGCGGCGAGATAGTGAGGGGTAAGGCGTGGCCACAGTAGATTTAAACCAGATCAAGAATAAGCCAAACCCCAATGTCGTTAAGGAGCTTGAGGATATTTTAGAGCAGGCAAGAAACGGTGAGGTAGTTAACTTTGTGCTAGTTGCTCAAATGACTGGCGGTTGTACGTTAAACTCATGGGCTGGCGCTCATGACAATGTATACACCACCTTTGGCCGATTAATGGACATGGCGTTAATGTTCCGAGAACGAAGTATTGAGTAAAGTTTAGGACCACCCGCAGCATTACCCATCAATCCCCGTGGGTTGCGGGTGGTCCGCCTTAATTGGAGAGCAGATGAACATTTTTATTGATTGTGAATGGAATGATTGGCAGGGTGATTTAATATCAATGGCGCTAGTAAGCGAATGTGGTCGTGAGTTTTACGAGGTTTTGCATTGTTGGAATCCATCACCCTGGATTGAGAAAAATGTGATGCCGAATTTGGCGAAGGCGCCAATAGACCATAATTTGTTTCAAAAGCATTTATCCATGTATCTAGGACATTTTGTAAACCCTCATATTATAGCGGATTGGCCTGAAGATATTTCTCATTTCTGCAAGATACTATGCAATCCTGGCGGCGTTAGATTTGGGCCGGACAGATTCACTTGTGAAGTGCGGCGGGATATTGGGAATAAAGAATCACGAATTCTACATAACGCCCTAGAAGATGCCAGGGCTTTAAAAAGATCATTACTTTTTACAGCCAGCCACCACCCCATTAACCCAAATCCTGTGAGTTAAGGTGGCTGGGTTTTCAGCTATAGTTATGACCGTCATTATAACCAATCAGTCTTGACTATGACAGTCGACTGCACGTGTTGGTAAGTTGTATTAACTAAGCTCCTTGATTTTGCCAAAAATGGATTTAAGCCCGTCCATTTTTTTGCGGTGTACTGCGCGCAACTCGCCGATACACTGAGATGCACGGTCAAAATCATCGCGGGCAATGGCGTTACCAAGGTCATCGATGATTGCATTGACCTCGCGATCCCAACTGTTTGACCAGTCGCGCAATATCTCTTGTTTGGTCTCAAGCGCCTTGGCTTTGGCCAGGCGCTGAGAGATGGAGCGGTATTGGCTACCCATTGTTTGCTCCAGGATATTGTAAATCTAATAGAGCTTGATGTTTCTCGGACCAAATATAGCCGTCGCCGATAATCCGCTGCTCTGCGTGTTTAACGGCTTTGTGCCAGTGGCGATTTAGGCACTTTTTAACCTCGGCAAGTTCGGCGCCTGTCAGGCGGTCGAGTAAAAATTGCGGGATTGAGTCCCATATCTCGGCGTTTGCCATGGGTAAAAAGGGTGCTAATTTTTCGGCGCGATTGATTTTGATCTGGCTCATAGTGTAATCTCCTGGTTGTCGCGCCTCGGCGCGTTGAATTGAAACTGTCATACCTGTGCGTTAATTAAACACCAATAATGCGGCCCCATTTGGGGCCGTTTTTGTTATCGGTAATGGTTGTAGCCGTCGCTATACCCCTCGTTGTACATATCATCAAAAATTTTGGCTTTTTGTGCCCGGCTTAGCGTTGATTCGGCGCTGAGCGGTGCTGGTTGGTCTTTTTTGCTCTCAGCCGCTTTGGCGGCATATCGGGCTTTAGCTTTGGCGCAAATGGCCTCGTCATGCTCCAGGCTAACCACGCAACCGCTTTTGTAATCTTGCACTACGGCTTTAACGATGCGTTGATGGGTTTCCCCGGCTTTAGTCTGTATCTCAACGGTATCGCCAGCGACTGGTTTGGCTACGGCTGTACGGCCATAACCGCAATCTATCCAAGCGCCGTAAGTGCTGCCAATTTTTTTGTAAGTGTTGCTCATCTTGGTAATCCTCCCGCCCGCTAGGGGCTTGTCTTGTAGCAGCGTTATTGCTGTCTACGGTTGTTATATTACCATAATGACCGTCACAGTAAAAGACTTTATCGTTATATTATGACCGTCATATATAACTAATCAATATTAGACAATGACCGTCATTATGTTAATATAGACACATGTTGAGGGATTGGCCCGAGACAGCGTAAGGGGGAATGAAAATGCGCTACCAAAATTCAAAAATAGAAGATGTCTTAACATGAAAAAAGCTGGGTTGGGTGCAAATGGTGACAATAGGATGAACACTGTAAAAAATGATTACGGGCAGTGGGTTATTGCAATAGGTGCTCCCGGCAGCATGGAAAGGATAAAAATAGAAAGGCCAGCCGCTATCGAGTGGGTTAACTCGATTATATGGCAGCAGCTTGCTTACGCCCCGCCAAGTCCATGTAAGGCGCTTATCGTTGAAGATTGTAAAAATCACTGGGACATCGACACTCAGACCGCGAAAGCAGTAGTCGAATGCTCGGATTTTGAGAAAATCATGTGAGGACCAAAAATGACAACTAAAGACATAAAAGCCGAAAACCGCCGCAGGAAGCGGGAGTCCAGAGAACGGCTCTCCCAGGGCGGTAAATTGCGACGAGCGGAGGTATTTATCTCACGTCACCCGCAAGCGTTTAAACGTCTGCAAAAATACATTGATCGGTTAAATAAGGTTTACGAATCTTTACACTCTTAACCCTTGCTTGTGACCGTCACATATGTATAATACTAACCATGGAGAGGCAATTAGGCCCTCCTAAATTAAGGGGATAGGAAAATGAACAAATCAGCAATCGAGTCAATTTTAGGTAAAAGTCTGTTCGAGGCAATGAGAGAGGCTGGTGCGGATTTTGATTTTACAGGTCGCGAAACCGACGGTACGCGAGATATGGGATACACTGAGTTTAGCGCCTCATTAAACATAACTAATGAGGAGTCTGATGATTACGACAATACTTTAGTCGTTACAGTGTTAGTGGACACCGATGAAGTTAAAAAAGCAGAAAATTTGGATGACATCGACTGGGGTGCCGCGATGGAGGAAGCGAGTTACGAAATTATTTAGCTGGACATATCAGGGATCCCAAGCTGTAATAGGGATCCTTTTTGATTGTGCGGTAACGCTGGCTTTATTGCCGATCATCATTGTAGTTTTGTTGATCATTGGTTTGCATAGGCTATTAAAAATATTTGGAATTTAAACTGCCGGGAAAAACCATGATTCCACATGGAACATTGACCAACCCTCTCTAACCACCGATAATACAAGCCCACCCCTTATAGGATGGGCTTTTTTATGCCTCGCAAATTCGACCCACAGCCGATTGTTGACCATTTAGCGTCACTGTTGGTTAACAACGAAGTGCTCACTAACGCACTAATTGACGATTACGACGATCCCCGCCTCGTATTGGTGCGAAACAACCAGGCCGCCGCCCATGCCCTGGCTAATAAACTTTTAGACGGTATGGGCATGACAACAGATTGTTGTGCAGAGCCGCCGGGCGGCAAATGATCCGCTTTTTGCTCGTCCAGCTTCTCGCCTTTTTCGGAGCTAATTTTGTTGTTGGGTTAATCACTGGTGATTATCTAAGAGGCTGGTCGGTCGATGCAGCCTACGGCGCCACTTTAATCTACCCCCTCTATCTCGCGTTTAAAAATAAAGATTATCGGACCCAGATTATAGGTCTGGTATTATTGTGGGCGTATGGGCGGGCATTTCAGTATTTGCCCGAAAATGCCAAAGCAGACATGTTTATTTATACGATAGCGTTATATGCACTGTTTGGTGTTATATCGGTAATGATGGATAAATTTGCCATTGCTATTGCGGCAGGGCTTATCAGCGGGTTTAGCATTTACATGGGGGCGTTTGGGTCTGGGTATGTCGAGCAATTGATCGTCAATGTGGCTTTTGCGTTTATGACAATATATTCGGGCGGCAGGGTGATTTATGACCCAGAAAAAGGCGAAAGTCATACCCATAAGGAAAGGATTGAAAAGGCGGCTTAATACTCATGAGCGGTTTAAAAAGTATTATCTTTGCGCTGTCGTCACAATCATTATTGTGGCGTTTGTATGCTTGAAGTAATTGCAAAATTTAGCACAGCAGCGGTGGCGATTATGTCGTTGTTGGGCATGTTGTCGATGGCTATTGGCTATTTTTGGAAATTAAAATATGACCGTAAAGAGCAAAAAGAACTTAAAGCGCATGTACAGGAGTTAACGCGGGAGTTTGCGGAGCACAAAAACAACACGTTATTAGATGCGCAAGCCACAAAATTATCATCACAGCGCAACGGTGATGATTTAAAAAGGCACATTAACGACTGTACACGAGACAAGCAAGCATTACGCAGGGAGTTAAGAGGCAATTTTAAAACGATTTTTGACAGAATGGATGGGCTAAAGAAATGAACATACACCCTGTAATACTGTTTGCTGCAATCGTATTGTCAGTTGTTGCGTTTTTATTTATCAATGTTGTTAAAGATTTTCACGGTTTTAAAATGTCTCCAAAATTAAAAAATGTGCCAGGTGGCATAATCATGGTGTTGTCTTTAGTGATTATTGTAGCCGCGACTATGTATTCCTGTCGCACAAAAGCTGGCGAATTACAAACATTTAAATATGCGGGTATGTTTGTTGGCCTTGATTATGATAAAAATAGTTTGTTTTGCAGAAAGCCGGTCCCGACAATTGTTAGCGATGATAAATGGACAAGCAATGTAGGTTTTAAGCTTAACCTTTTATACGCAAAAGAAACAAATATCTTATTTACAGGTGATTTAATCTATCAACACCATTCGTGCGCGTTTAATCAAGACAAGCCGACCTATGATGCACCTGGTTTAAACTTTGAGTTACTTTACTTTTTTGGTGAATAAAATGAACTGGCTAGAAGGCAAGAAGACATTTTTATTATTAACCCCTGCGTTAGTTATACAGATATTACGATTAGTGGGTATTGAGTTATCCCCTGATAATACCGAGTGGCTATTAGCCAACTGGGATAGTTTAGTATCAGCGGTAAGTGTTATCGGCGGCTTTTGGGGCCGGTTTGTTGCAAAACCAAAGGAAACACAATGAAAAAACTATTATTGTTATGTTTGTTAAGTCTACCTGTATTTGGTGGCGAGATCACATTTAACGTTGACACCAGTGCGCACCCAGAAATTCAAAAACTTGACTTAATTGTAAGAGGTGTAACAGATACCAGCTTTATCCAGATTAACCAAGTAAATCCTGGCGGCAATAGTTATACTGTTACCAATATCCCGCCAGGTGATTACCAGACAGAGCTACAATGTTGGGTAAATGATTATCAGTTTTCTTGCGGCAACACACAACAAGTTACGGTAAGCGGCACCCCAACCGAATTTGTATTAGCGTATACGGTAACAGGCTCTACTTTTGCCGGTCAGGATCCTAATGTTTGGTGTACGAATAACCCTATTTGTATAGTTGTACAAGTTAACTATCAAATTGATTGGGATGCGGTTACCGACACAAGATTAACAGGGTATCGCGTTTATTATTCTGACAGTCAAAATTTAACAAAATCAACCGCATTAGGAACGATAGACACTCAAACTAATTCAGCGACTTATGTAGACAGAGATGGTTTATGGTTTGCGGTAACATCGGTTGGTCAGGGCAATATTGAGTCTGCGTTATCTGAGATTGTTCAGTGAGTTACGGATTAACAATTTTAAAGGATAACGGAAAGCAAAGCTTAATAAACATTTGGACAGTTGAGTATATAAATGGAAATTACACCATGGCTGAAGATGTTTATTCTAACAAATTTAAAGTTAATTTAGTTGAGGAACGAATCGACGAACGCCCTCCTACTAAGCGTTGGGTTGCCACACGTTATCGGTATTTTGAGAAAGTAGAATGAAACGTTTATATTTAGCTAGAGTAGAGGCTATAACTGCGCAAGGGTTTTTGGGAAACGCCAAAGGCGCTGCTTGGTATAACATATTGGGCAGGCAAGCACCTGTTATCCGCTCTGTTGTTGACAGTCAAGCGCCTGCGCTTTATGCAATCGGTGTATTAGATACCACAACACAACAACACGCCGATTTAATTGCCGCAACCAATAGGATTATTTATATACCCAAGCAAGGCTTTAGCGTCGAATATCAAAATTTAGAAGCGGGTGCCCAAGCTAAAATCCAAGCAATTGAGACATTTTTGGGTTTTAATTTAACCCAGCTAACTGTTGAAAATATTGTATGGATCATGGTTGGTCATGCGGTAGCAAAAGGTGTTGATAACTTAAGCGATATAATTTAATGGCTTTTACAGATACTTTTACAAACACAAACGGTACGTCATTACCTAGCCACAATGCCGATTACACTGCGCGTCAAAATACTTACTCTATACAAAATAATGCGGCTAGGGCAGAATCTGGTCAAGTTGCTTATGTAACGTATGATGGTAATGTTGATGGTGGAGCATTAGACACCGATCATTATATAAGCGGAATATTTGACAGCGATGACAGCAACGGGTCACAAAATGCCGGGTTGATGGTGAGAGCTTTATCAGACACTGGATATTGGTATTCAACAAATATTAACGGCGGTGGTGAGCTATACCGTTGCGACAGTTTATCGTCAGAAAACACAACAGTATTAGATACAATGCTCAGTTTTACGCCCGGCAGCGAAGTCGAGTTGCAAGCCAATGGAACGTCGTTATCTCTATTAGTTAACAGTGTTGAGCAGATGTCGGCCACGGATTCCACGTATTCCACTGGCACCGTAGGGATGGCGGCTTATAATGGCGGCTCAAGCGCTGAAATTGCATCAATAGAAATAGGTAATTTAGGTGGTGGCGGTGGTGCGACTAGTTTATTATATCAACCTAACCCAATGCGGTTTCATTTAACACAATAGGAGGGCTCCTTATGGGCCGTTTATATGTAGCAAATTTTGAAGATGTCGCGGTAACAGCCGCACAAGATTTTTTTGAGATCGCGGCACCCGCAACAGCTGCGATTAAAATCCATTCATTTTCGTTGGGCCAATCTACAGACGTGGGTGACTCGGCAGAAGAAATTTTAGAGATTGAAACTGTTCGCGGTGATGGCACTGTAACTACAGGTTCCGGCGGTTCTACTCTCACACCACAGCCGATTGACAATGGTGATGCGGCACCCTCTGCAACCGTTGAGGCAAACAATACTACGCGATTAGCGGTAGGTACTGGTACATTAGACTTGTTGGAGAAATTCTTATGGAATGTCCGCATCCCGTTTGAAAAAGTGTGGACCCCGGAAGCTCGACCTACAATTACCCCAAGTGATTTTTGGACTATTTCTTTAAACGACGCCCCGGCTGATTCTATTACGTGTTCCGGTTCAATTGTTTTTGAGGAGATCGGTGGCTAATATGGCTAAACGAAATTTTGAAAACCAAGTAGCTGCTCATGAAGCCAAGAAAGCGCGCAAGATAATTCTGGACGAAATGTCGGAAAAACAGCGGAAAATCAATCAGTACTCGCCAAAAGCTCGACAAGTTCTTGGTCATATTTTGCGATTATCGAAAGACACGCAAGACGAAATTAAAAAAGGCATTAAAGACGTTTTTTAAAATACCGGGGCGCTAGTCAATGACGGTCTTTAAAACTGATATGTCGGTTAATCGAGTTTAGCTTGAGCGTCTTTCGGCCAGTCCATAATTACCGCCGCCCGCTTAAATTTATCCCGACAGCGGCGCAGGTCCAGACGACCAGTCTTCCGTCGCCAAAAATACAACCGCGTCACCGAGAAGAAAAATCACCCATTATTCAACGTGCTAACCCGGTCTTAACGGATCGGGCGAGCAGTATTATTTACCAAAATCGCCGCCATTATCGCGAACAAGAGTATTTTTTAAATCGGTCTAAGGTTTTTATCCATAGCCTAACGCCCACTGATACCTCTTTAATTTATCAACCCAAGCGCAGAGTATGGAGCGGCGACGAATGGCGGCAAACACCTAAAAGGTTTATTCCAAGCCTTACCCAACCAGCCGATGCGTCATTAATCTACACACCCAAAGTCCACCATCGAGAAAAAATTCCTTGGCGCACCTATCCGCAATATGTACTACCTACGGGAACCGCCGCACCCGCTGACCAATCTCTAATCTGGAAAGACTATACATCCAGGGATGCGGTATTAGACATTATTCGGCAACTGGAAGACCAAAGAAATTATCACTACAAGGTCAAGTACGAACCGAATTTACTGACAGTCGCACCAGCCCCAACCCCGCTTGCGATTGCAGCTAAACCAAGAATTTATCAGCAAGAAGAGTTTTATAATTATTGGCAACAAAGGCACTACCGCTTAAGACCTGTTGTTTTTGCCGATGAGTGGGTATTATTTACTTTACCAGATGAGGGCAACTTTAATGCTAATGCCATTATTCAGCCTTTGTGGCGGATTTACTTTTATATTGCTGGTACGCAAACGGATTCCGAGGTAGCCGCATTGGGTAACGGATCTTTGTTACACTGTAACCCCGTGATCGTTGATCGTTATGGAAATGTCCCCGTGATTTATACTAACTCAGAGGTGACTTACGATATTTCCATATGTAATGAGTTCGGCGTTGAGCGGCATTTTATCGAGGGTTATTGATGTTTATCTTAGCTAATTACGGGCATGATTATCGTCAACATGTCAGAATAGGCGATACGTTGCGCATGCTAGCCCGGTATCCTGAGGACGGTACTTGGTCTTGCACTGTTTCAATTTTAACCGCGCTTGGCGCCACACCAACTGACACACAAGTTTTGTCTGCCTATACCGGCAATCGTGTGCAGGGTAGAAAGTGGGATTTAAGTGCTGATTACGATACTTCCGGCCTAACCGCTAACACGACTTACATTGCGTCGGCCCAGTTAACTAACGGATCTAAAACTGTTGAGACAAACCAAAGCTTTCGCGTACTACCGCAAGGTGCATAATGGCAGAAACAAGAGCACAACTTAATCGCAAGGTCAGACAAGAAGCGCTTAGAGAGCAATTAGCGGAGCAATGTCGTGTCCAGCATATTATTGATAATATTAAAAAAATAGAGGATCTGGACGCGTCTAGTGATACTTTTCAAAATGAGGTCTTAAAATATAAGACTTCCAACGAGCAGCGGCTTAAACTTATTAACAAATACTTGCCTGATTTGAGAAATACAGAGCTTACGGGCGATGGCGGAGAAGATTTAGAGGTATTTCACATTGTCGAACTTGCAGCGCCGGAAGATCAAGGTGGAGATCCCGCCTAAGCTAATACCTGTTTTTACCAAGTCGGCATTATATCGTTGTGCTTACGGTGGAAGAGGATCAGCAAAGACGCGAACGTTTGCCAAGATGGCGGCGCTAAAAGCGTATCAATTAAGCAAAGCGGGAAAGCGCGGGCTGATTGTTTGCGCTAGGGAGTTTATGAATTCCTTGGCCGACAGTTCGTTTGCCGAAGTTCGAGAAGCGATTTTAAGCGAGCCTTGGTTAGCCAAGCATTTTGATATTGGTGATCGTTACATACGCACAATTGATAAACGGATAGACTTTGCATTTATCGGTTTGCGTCATAACTTGGATAGCATTAAGTCTAAGTCAAAGATATATATACTTTGGGTTGATGAGGCTGAGCCTGTTAGTGAAATTGCATGGGAAAAGGCGGACCCAACAGTTAGGGAAGAGGGCTCAGAGATTTGGGTAACTTGGAATCCTGAGAGGAAAGTCAGCGCGACACATAAACGTTTTAGAGAAAACCCGCCGGAAAACTGTATTTGTGTTGAAATGAATTGGCGAGACAATCCATGGTTTGATAAAACAACCTTGCCTGCCAAACGGTTAAGTGACCAAAAAAGACGTCCAGATCAGTATGAGCATATTTGGGAAGGTGGCTTTAGAAATATCATTGAAGGTGCTTATTTTGCTGAAAGTTTAAGACTAGCAAGAGAAGAGGGCAGGATCAGTAAAGTTTCCTTAGACCCACACATGACGATACGTTTATTTGCGGACATCGGCGGGACCGGTGCAAAAGCAGATAATTTTGTTTTTTGGGTCGCACAATTTGTTGGGTTGGAAATAAGAGTTATTGATCACTATGAGGTACAAGGTCAACCGATTGGACATCATTTAAATTGGTTGCGAACCAGAAAGTATACGCCAGAAAAAGCACAAATATGGTTGCCTCATGACGGCGCCAGCAATGACAAGGTCTACGATGTTAGTTATGAGACAGCGTTTAAAAAAGCGGGTTACGAAGTGACAGTCGTTCCTAATCAGGGGCGCGGTGCTGCAATGGCAAGAGTGGAAGAGGTTAGACATTTGTTTTCCTCGATATGGATTAATGAGGAACGCTGCAAGCCTGGCTTAGATGCATTAGGTTGGTATCATTCTAAAAAATCCGATGATGAGCGCGAAATGGATTTAGGTCCGGAGCATGATTGGTCTTCGCATTCGGCTGATGCATTTGGGTTGATGTGTATTGCTTACGAACCGCCCACAAAACCGTTACAATACAAAGAGCCTAACCTAAATTACGGAGCCTCAGGCGGATGGATGTCCTAGACGAAGCCCTAGAGCGCTTTAAGCAAGCCGAATCCCACGAGCAGGAAAACCGCTTATTAGCGGAACAAGACTTTGCCTTTTTGACGCCTGACGGCCAATGGCCGGAAGATGTGAGGCAGCAAAGAGAGCGCCAGGGCCGACCCTGTTTAAGTATCAGCCGAATCCCCCAGCATCTTTCCCAAGTCATCGGTGACGCACGACAAAATAAACCTGCTATTAAGTTAATGCCGGTCGACGACGATTCCGACCCTAAAAAAGCAGAAGTGCTTGAGGGGATTATTCGGCATATTGAAAGTTCGAGCGATGCCGATGTTGCCTACTTATCGGCGCTGGAGCACACAGCCAGTGGCGGGTTTGGACATTGGCGAGTGCTTACAGAATATTGTGATGAGACCACGTTTGATCAAGACATCAAAATTAAACGAATTCGCAATCCCTTTTCGGTTTATTGGGATAACAACGCGGAAATGGTGGATAAGTCCGATGCTCACTGGTGTTTTGTCACCGAATGGATAACCACGGAAGAGTTTGACCGGAGATACCCAAAAGAAAAAGGGGAGGTCCGGGATTGGTCATCGGATCACGTTAGGCAGCTATTTGGGACGTGGTTGGATTCCGATAAGCGTGTCCGTGTGGCTGAATACTGGTGTAAAAAACAGGAGAAGTTTACGCTATCCCAGATTGAGGACGGATCCATTGTTGAAGGGAGTGTTAAGAGTGCGATTAGAACGCGCGAAAGTTACCGCACGAAAGTTGTCCGTTATGTGTTAAGTGCTGACAAGGTTATTGAGGGCCCGCAAGAATGGCCTGGGAAATACATTCCCATCGTTTCGATATTTGGACCCGAAGAATTTTATAAAGGGCGCTTCCGATATCGGTCCGTTCATCGATATGCGAAAGACTCACAAAGAATGTATAACTACTGGCAGACCTCGATCACTGAAAAGATTGCTCTCGCGCCGAAAGTTCCCTTTGTTGGCACGGTTGAACAATTCAAAGGGGTGGAACGTTTTTGGGACAACATAAACAACACCAATAAAACCTGGGTGCCTTATAACGCAGATGCCAAGGCTCCCGGTCCACCTATGCGCAGCTCTCCGGCAGATGTGAATGTCGCGGAGATTACGCAAGCCAATCAGTGTATTGATGACATCAAGGCTACAATGGGGATGTACGATGCGGCCCTTGGCAATCGAAGCAATGAGACATCGGGTCGGGCCATTTTAGCGAGACAGCGCGAAAGCGATGCGGCAACTTTTGCTTGGATTGATAACTTAGCAAGGGGCATTGAGCACACCGGCAGAATTTTAGTTGACCTTATCCCAAAAATTTACGACTCGGAACGTGTGGTTAGAATCGTTGGCGAGGATGATTCGCAGAGTTTAGCCAAAGTGAACGAGGTGCAATACACGGATGTTATGCAGGGTACGTACGTAATCAATAACGATCTTTCGGTTGGTAAATATGACGTGGTTGTCTCCGTTGGCCCGAGTTACGCGACTAAGCGGATTGAGTCGGCTGAATCGATGATGCAATTTATCCAAGCGTATCCAGCGGCGGCGAATGTTGCAGGTGATCTGATCGCGAAAAACATGGATTGGCCGGGTGCTGATGACATTGCCAAGCGATTAAAAACTTTGTTACCTCCACAAATTCAAATGGCGGAAGCGTCACCAGAAGAGCAACAAGAACTCCAAGCCATGATGGGCCCAAGCCCAGAGCAACAGATGGAAATGAAAAAGCTGGAAAATGACTCGATGAAAGTCCAGCTTGACCAAATGAGGCTTGAGATGGAGGGGCTTAAATCGAAAATGACCGCGCTGAAAACCGAGGAGGAGGTTGAGGGTTTGCAGCTCGACAATGCTAAAAAAGCGATTGAACTCCAATATCCTGGATTTGAGACGCTGATTAACGGGATCGTCCAGCAAAATTTACAGCCTGAAACTCCAAAACCGTAGGACGGTATTGTTAAAATTACACAAAAAACGTTATACTCATCCTATCGGCCTAGCCGTCCAATTCGGAGACAACCGTAAATGTCAGAAATTGAAACACCCGGTCAAGAGACCGCCCAAGCCGCTGAAGAAGAGGAATCGGCAACCTCAACCGGTGAAGTCGAAGAAACCGAGGAATCGGGAACCGAGACTAGAGATTCCGCCGAAAAGCCCCGTAAACAGACGGCGGCAGAGAGAATCGCAGAGCTAACCGCTTATCGACGCAGTGCAGAGCAAGAGCGCGATTACTGGCGGCAGCAAGCTATATCAAAACCGCAAGAGCCGAAAGCAGAGCCTAAGCCTGATTCGCCACCCCCGACACTTGAGGGGATGGATTACGATCAGGAGAAGTACCAAAAGGCAATGGACGAATGGGTAAATGCTCGTGTTGAAAAAGCATTTTCAGAGCGCGAGCAAAAAAACCAGACGGAACGGCAACATCAGGAAGCCGCTGAACGTCAGCAAGCTTTTCTGGAGCGGGGCGATAAATTTGCTGCAAAACTCCGGATTATTTTGATATTGCTCATAATCCGCGACTGCCGGTAACCGAGGCGATGGCCGAAGTTATTCAGCTCTCAGAAACAGGGCCTGAAGTGCTTTACCATCTGGGAAAAAATCCAGATGTGGCCAGTAAAATTGCTCGCATGAGTCCAACACAAGCGGCGCTTGAACTTGGGCGGATTGAGGCGAGGTTATCTCTGCCCCAACCGAAAAAACAAACCAATGCGCCTGCTCCTATCAATGCCTTAAGTGGTAATGGGGAGACTGTTTTAAAAGATCCGGACCAGATGGATACGAAAGAATGGCTGGCCTGGAGGGAAAAACAATTGGCGTCTAAATAGGTAATCGGTCATGGCCAATGGTATTTTAACTCCCACTATGATTACGCGCGAAGCGTTGCGTGTACTCCATCAAAAATGTAATTTTATCGGCAATGTGAATCGACAATATGATGATCGTTTCGCGCAATCTGGTGCAAAAATCGGCACGTCCTTAAATATTCGGATGCCTGCTAAATACACGGTTCGCTCAACAAAAACGGCGAGCTATCAAGACCATGTTGAACGCTCTACTCCCTTGACAGTATCAAGCCAAGTTGGTGTGGATGTGTCGTTCTCAAGCGTTGAGTTGACAATGGATTTGGATGATTTTTCTGAGCGAATTATCAATCCTGCCATGGCGCAGCTTGCCGCCCATATTGAAAATCAGTGCTTAGGTGTGGCTTACAAGTTAGTGCCAAACTACACGGGTACCACGTCAACCCAAATAACTTACAAGTCATTTCAGCAAAACGGCTCCAACATCACCAATAATCTGGGGCCAACGGGCGATAGATCTGCATGGTTAACACCCACCTCAACTGTTGAATTTAATGACGCGGTTAAGGGTCTTTTTCATGACCAAACCAACATTAAAAAACAATACCGTGATGGCATGATGGGCCGAACCGGCGGGTTTGATGTGTATGAAAACACATTAATTCCTACTCACACCCGAGGCACTTTGCGGGAACTCCGTTGACCACTGGCGCCACCTTGGGTACGTCAGCAACGACTAATGTTTGGGTATCTCAGTCGGATATTGACATTGATGGCGCAACCTCAGGGACCACTTTGTTATCAGGCGACATTATTACTTTTGACGGTGTTTACGATGTCCATCCAGAGTCAAAATCCAACCTTGGTTATCTCAAACGCTTTACTGTGGTTGACAATGAGACTGTGGTAACGGCGGGCACTGTTACTGTGACTGTTAAACCTGGGCTCATCTATGGGACTGGCAATGCATTTAAAAATGCCGTGCTGTCCGGCGTTTCTGATACAGACGGATTAACTGTTACCGCTTTTGGCGTGGCCGGGGCAACTTACGGGCAGAACCTCTTTGCCCATAAAGACGCTTTCGTTTTCGCCACCGCTGACCTTGAGGATGTCTCCCAATACGGCGCCTGGGGTGCTCGCGAAACAATGGACGGCATATCAATGCGGATTGGTAAACAGTGGGACATTGCAAATGATAATGTGCCTTGCCGAATCGATATCTTGTACGGTTTTGCAGGACTTTATCCAGAACTGGCGTCTCGTGGTTTCTACGCTTTATCTTAAACCAAGGGGCTTCGGCCCCTTTTTTGGAGTTTTATGGATATTCCCCGTAAAACTATGTCTAAATCAATAAAAAAACCCTCTATTCGCCCATATATTGCAACACCTGCTTATGATGGCAAGGTCGATACTGATTACGCGCTTTCGATTGCTGAATCAGCCATGGTAGCCGCCGCGATGGGCATTCCTTGCACCTATGGAATTATGGGTAATGGTGCGTTTATTGATTTAGCTAGGAATAATTTTGTCAGGATGTTTCTGGACACGGACTGTACGCATTTATTCTTTATTGACTCAGATCTAAAGTTTGAAGCTCGCGCCTTTATTGGATTATTAACGTCCGGTCGTTCTGTGTGTGCTGGCATGTACCGACGACGACAAGAGCCGGAAGAATACCCAGTTAAGTATTTTGAGGATGAAAACGGCCTTAAAATCAAAGAGGGTGGTTGGATTGAGTGCGAGCGCGTTCCTACCGGGTTTTTGTGTATTGAGCGCAAAGTAATCGAAGAAATGGCCGCTGATGCGCGGATGATTAAGCAAGTCGGCCAACCTGACACGCCAGAACTTTTTTACACCCAGCTTTTAGAGGATGGCCGCTACATGGGGGAAGACTTTTCGTGGTGTGACGACTATTGTAAGCGGTACAACAAAAAAATTGATGTCTGGCCGGATTTTGATTTTGTCCATGGAAAGTTTAAGTGTAATTGGCATAATTTTATTAATGCTCAAATTGAAAAACTGGAAGAAGACCTGAAGGAAAACAAAGACGCCAAAATGAGGATCGCATGAAAGTGGTAGACAACACAGCCGAATTTATTAAAGAAGATCGTTACACCGAGCTAATGTTAGGCTGTGGTCATCTTCGCGAAAAACGGCTAACCCCTGAAAACCAGACAAAGGAATTTCAAAATCTGGTTACTTGCGACATAAATCCATCGGTGAACCCGGATGTTCTTTGCGATCTAAACGACATTCCATGGCCGTTTCAGGATGAAGAGTTCGACGAAATTCACGCTTACGAAATATTAGAACATTTAGGATATCAAGGCGACTACAAAAGCTTTTTCGATCACTTTAATGAGTTGTATAGGATATTAAAGCCGGGCGGTCATTTGTTAGCGTCCGTCCCCGCCTGGGACAAGCAATGGGCTTGGGGTGATCCCGGTCATCGTAGAGTAATCACTGAGGGAACCTTATTATTTTTAGACCAGGATAATTACAACCAGCCTAACAACCCGATGACCAACTATCTATCGATGGGATTAGTCAAATGTGATTTTCGTGTTGAAGGTTTACAGGAAGCCGCCGATTCACTTTATTTCGTGTTGAGCAAAAAGCATGGCGACAGCATTAAACGTAATTGAAAGGGCCTTGCGTGAAATTGGCGTTATTCAGTCTGGAGAGTCCCCGTCTGCAACAGAGGCCCAGGACGCACTAACATCGTTAAATCAGATGCTTCATGGATGGCGACTTAAAAGTGTTAATCTAAACCATATCGACCTTGTATTGATCGATACTCTGCCTTACCCGCAAGACCACGAAGATCCCATTGTTTACAACCTCGCCGCAAGGCTGGGTCAAGAATATGGTGTGTCGATAAAACCGGTAACGGCAGCACTTGCCAGCGACAGCTTTAGATCTATACAAAATTATTACGCTGATCCCCAAGATTCGACATTTGATGATGCCTTAAATCCTGTTTACGGCCAAAACAGGTTTTACTTGTGAGGCATAATCTCCCTGTTCAAATAGGCAAAGGCCGCTCAATTTCCTTATCTCCGGAATTGA